>Ga0222712_10000158_pt1 | contig 95870 bp, 100 predicted proteins | sample C33_657DmetaG_FD_165043 | JGI IMG/M metagenome (GOLD analysis project Ga0222712, IMG submission 165043) | Estuarine water microbial communities from San Francisco Bay, California, United States - C33_657D | ecosystem: Environmental > Aquatic > Marine > Unclassified | place: USA: California... | reverse complement strand
GCAGCACATCAACCTGCCGTAGCTTCCCAACTATCTCTTCAGCACTATGCCGTTTCCTAGCCATTCCTCTTCTCCTCCGTGGTCAAAACCATACTTCAGGTCGGACCACTTCAAAGGGGGCAGGCCACTCGGCGGTGGCGGTGTTGATGTTCAGTATGGTCAATCCTGTTTTGCTGTTTCAAGCGCGCGTGCGGGATTTCGCGACATGCTTCCTGGCAAGGGCGACATTTGCCTTGTTCGCCTTGAAGCAAACGTCCAGCAGGTCGCCGACCAGCGGTATGGCGCCCATGCCGAAATCCAGCAGAATGTTTGCGACCATGCGCGCCTGCACGTGCCATGGCAGGTCATGCTTTCTGAGCTGCTGAAAGATGAACGCGCTGACCAGGGCGCTGACCCCGTCGCCGATGCCGGGCACCAGGCCCAGGATCGCGTCCAGACCGAAGCGGATTTTCGTGCCCGGTATCTCAAAGCGGGAGTCCATCAGGTCCACCAGCCATTCCAGATCGGCCAGTTCATCCGCGCGCGCCCGCAGGGGCGGCAGAATTTCAATCGTTCTGGGTGTGGCTGGCATGGGCTGTCCGGGGGCGCGCTTTAAGGAACGGCACCACCACCCAGCGGTTCCCGGCCGCCAGCCCGATAGCGCAAAAGAAAAGCGCGACACCTTTCGGTGCCGCGCTTTTGCATTCGATAACTTTGTCCGCTTACTTCGAGCGCTTGGCGGTGCGCTGGGGGGCGGAGTCCTTGGCGCTGGTGGCCTGAACTTCGCGCTGCTTGGCGCGGGCTTCGGCGTGACGGCGGCGTTTGTCTTTCTTGCGGGCATTGTTGCGGCGCGCGGCCATGAGATTTTCCTTCTGCGTTACGGTTTGAAAAAAGACGTTCTTACTGTTGTTCGGCCTGCGGCTGGGGCGGCGGCGGCAGGGTGACGGTGTAGCTCTTCAGGCGCTGGTTCAGCATGCCCACCACTTCATCGGTGATGTCCAGGCTGGGGTCGGGCTCGACCGCGCTGGCGCGGCGTTCCATCACCAGGTTGGCGCCGCGCTTGGTCACCACTTCGCGCAGCACCGGTTCGATTTCCTTGGCCATGGCGGCGCGGGCATTGGCGAACGCGCCCTTGAGCTGGGCGTCGCGCTGGGCGGCCTTCAGCTGGAAGGCGGCGCGGCGCGGGGCAAGTGCTTCGATACGCGCGGCGCGCTCGGCGGCCGGCAGCTTGGCGACGGCGGCTTCTTCGGTCTGCAGCGCCTTGGCTTCGGCGCCCAGTTCGTCGCGCGCCTGGTTACCCAGCTCCTGCATCTGGGCGACGATGCTCTGCCCCACCGTGGTGCCCTGGGTGACGGCTTCCATGCTGACCAGCAGCACGCGCGGATCGGGCAGCGGGCCGTCATCCTGGGGCGCAGCGGGGGTGCCAGACGTGCCGTCCGACGGCGATTTCAGCCAGAAATACGCCCCGATGCCCCCCGCCACCACGATAACGGCGGCGGCGATGGCGATAATGGTATTGCGGGGCAGGGCCATGATGTTTCCGGCTTAATACTTGGGTTGGGGCGGGTTTTATAGCATGGGTGCGGCCGCGCCAACCCACGCTTTTGCCCGGTATTACGGCGATTTCAGGGGGCCGGATCGGGCGGGGCGCGGCGTTTCTTGAGCCACAGCAGTGCCGGCAGCGCGCCCAGGATCGCGCCCAGCATCGCCTGCCCCGTGATGATGGTGAAATCGAAGAACAGCAGCATCGGGGAATGGCCGCCGCTCCAGTTGATCGCGGTGACGGCAGCGATCAGGGCGGAGGCGAACACCCAGCCCAGCGCCGCCACCGCCGGAATGCGCCGCAGTATCAGGGCGCAGAGGATGGACGCGGCCAGCGCGACGATGGCGCTGGCGAAAAAGGCAAAGGGGAAGGTCATTTGCATGCCGCCTTATACAGTACTGGCCCGCCCGGCATCAGGGGCCATGGCGGCGGCGCATGCATGGCGTGTGTCACGGCGGCGTAATCCAGGCGGGGAAGTGCGACCCGCGCGTGCATTGCGCGACAGGCTGGCACGAGAAAGTTGGGACGCGGGCGCTAGGGCTTGCGGTGGCTCTGCCTGGTGCGGAAGATAAAATAGAGGATGGCTGCGAGTGCCAGGAAGGGCAGCGCCGTGAACACCACAAACCAGAGGGTTTCGCGGCGGCCCATCGTGTAGCCGCTTGCGTTCAGTGCAGCATAGGTCAGCACCAGCACCGCCGCAGTGATGGCGATCTTGATCCACTCCGCCGTGCCGATTGGTGCGCGTTTTGCGGGTGGCGATTCATCCTGCTGCGTCATGCGATCTTTTTTAATTGCGCAACACCCATTTCACTACCAGCCGGAAGCTCCAGCCGATGGCGGTCAGGATCAAACCGAACGGCGCGGCTGCGACCAGCCAGCCCATGGCACTACCCATCGCCTCGGCGCCGGGCATCCCGCTCAACTCACCGCGTCGGTTAAAGACGATCACCAGCCACACCGCGAAGGTCACTGCCCCTGCCTGCTGGATAAATCGCACGATATTTTCGCGGCGCGTCGGCTCGTTCATGTCCCGCGATCCCCCTGATCCAACAGACTAGTGCACCCAGATTACATCAGGATTGGAGCGATGACAGCGGAGAGTTGCACACCTGACTGGAGGCGGGGGTTTTGGCTACCTGGCAGTTTTGGCTTCCGGGGAAGATCTGGGCGAGATTGAGCTGGCACCTCGGTGGTCTAGCGCCTCCAGCATGAACGCGTGCAGGTCACCAGACGCATACCACTGCACGCCATGAGTTACGGTTGCCTGGAGATCTGTCTGTTTCGGATATTTCGAAAGCGAGCCACTATCGTCTACGTACAGGCGGCGAGAGCTAACCCGGCGGTATGGCCGGTCACTAGGCTGCCTCTATCAGTATCGCCAGCCCATAACCGCACCACAGGCCCGCGATCAGGATTGAGATGCCGCCGGCTACCTGCAGGGCGAAGGGGCGGGGGCCCAGCACGAAGGCGGCGGGAATCTTGATCGCCATGTTGACGGTCAGGCCGATCAGGATGGCAGGATGCCGCTTGCCATGTCCGCCTTGCCCGCCACCACCACGGTGGCGATGGACACGGCGGTGGCATGGGCATCGACAAGACCGGTGGCCGCCGCGCTGGCCACCATGCCTTGCGCGCCGAAGCGTTCGACCAGCAGCGCCGAGACAAAAGAGAACACCACCACCAGCGCGGCAAAACCGGCGATCACTTTCAGGTCGAAGGCGCGGCCGTCCTGATCGGCGGAGGCCGAAGTCCGTGCGCGCCATGCCAGCAGCAGGGCGTAACCCAGCGCGGGAAGAAATGCGCACGCGAAGGGCAGCGCCAGGCCGCGCAATAATTCCGCATCCGCGACCGTCACCAGCGCGATCAGATAGACCAGGCTTCCCATGATGGCGGCCATGGCGCCCGCGGCGGCGCTGGCGGCAAGCGGCTGGTCATGGGCGCGCGCGCTCATGGCGGCGACGCCGATGGTGCTGGAGACAAAGCCGGTGGCAAAGCCCGCCACCATCAAGCCGCGGCGCGCGCCCATCAGCCACGCCGCCCAGTATCCCGCCGCGCTCAGCCCCATCATCACCAGCAGCAGCCGCCAGAAGGCAAAGGGGTTGAACACCCCCATCGGCCCGATCATGCGATTGGGCAGGAACGGCAGCACGGTCAGCGCGGCGAGGAAGATCAGCCCATCCTGCGCATCGTGCCGGGTAATGCCGGCCTGCTTTGCGCCGGGCTTGCCGGGCGGGGTGGCGGGTTTGCGGGTCAAAGCTCCGGCGTTCTGTAGAGGACCTTGCCGCCGACCTTGATCTCGGCGTCAACCAGATATTTCTTGATCGCGGCGTGATCGGGTTCGACGCCCAGGCCGGGTTTTTCGGGCGCGTGCACCAGGCCGTCGGCGTCGCGTTTCAGCCGGTCGCGGCTGAGTTCTTCGGCCAGCGGCTTGGCTTCCACTGGATACTCGCAGATGCGGTGCTCTTCGAGGCCCGCAAAGGGCTGCAGCGAGGCCGACAGCGCCAAGTGTGTGGTGAAGGTGTGGTTCACATAGGTGACGCCCTTTTTGGCGGCGTAATCGGCCACCAGCTTGGCGTCGCTGATGCCGCCGATGCGGCCCGTATCGATCTGCACAAAGCCAAGACCCGCATGATCGATCATGTGCTTGGCCATGTGGAAGTTGTGGCAGCCTTCACCGCCCGCCATTTTCACAGCTCCGCTTTCCTTGGACAGTTCGGCGTAGGCGTCGATCGCGCCCGACACAAAGGGTTCTTCCAGCCACATCGCGCCGCAGGCCTGCAATGCCGCCAGGCGCTGGCGCGCTTGACCCACATCATCGACCCACACCGTGCCCGCATCGACCAGCAGGTGACCATCGGCGCCAAGACCTTCGCGCGCGGCATGGACCTGATCGGCGTCGGCTTTCGCGGTGGTGCGGCCATAGGGGCCCCAGCCGAACTTGATGGCGCGGTAGCCCTTGGCCCGCAGCGCCTTGGCGGCCACGCGCGTCTGTTCGGGCGTGTCGGCGAACAGCAGCGAGGCATAGGGCGTCTTGGGATAGGATTTCTGGATGCCCAAAAGGTCGAACACCGGTACGCCCTTTTTCTTGCCCATCAGATCCCACAGCGCGATGTCGATGCCCGCCAGCGTGTGGTCGGCCTGCAAAAGGTCGAGGCTGTTGTCGCGCACAGTGCGGCCGATGCGGGCGATGTCGGTGGGGTCGTCGAGGTTCTGGCCCAGCACCGACGCCATCACCGGCTTGCAGGCGCTGTGCGACATGGGACAGACAAGGCTGGCGATGGAGACCAGCGGCGCGGCCTCGCATTCGCCCCAGCCGGTCACGCCGCCCGCGCGCACGCGCACCAAGAGCGCATCCTGGCTGCCGTCGCCGATGTCGAGGACTTCGGGCATGGAGAGGTAGAAGAAATCAACCGACTCGATCTTCACAGGCATGCGCTCCCGGCTTGAAATATCCCGGCTGTGCCGCCGGTTTTGGAATGAGGGAACTTGGCACAATCAGGCGCAGCGGTCATCCCATTTGCCTGTCATTCCCGGCCGAGCCCGGTGCGAAGCACAGCGCGAGGGGAAGGGAATCCATGGTGAGAGATGCGCGCTATGAAGGATGGATTGTTCGTACGCTGCCGCTACGAACTCCCTCGCCAAGCTTCGCTTGGCTCGCCGGGAATGACACAAATAGGGAATGACAGGAAGCATAAGGGCGCGTCCGGTGAGGAACGCGCCCTGTTCGATTCAGGCTTGAAGTTTAGCGGTAATCGCGACCGCGTTCGCGGCGGTTGTCGCGGGCGCGCAGGGCTTCATACTCGCGCTGGTCCAGCGCGCGGGTCTGGTATTCCACGCTCTGGACGATGCACTGTCGGTCGGTGCCGATGCCGGCATTGTTGTAGACGCTGTCGCCGCGCGTCACGCAGGACAGGGTGCCGGCGCCGCGGGTGCGGAAGGCCAGGCCCATATTGTACTTGAGGCCGTAGCACTGGCCCAGGAAGTTGATCCGGTACCGCTTGCGGGCGATGTCGCGCACCACCAGCGAACGGTCTCCCGGCACCACCTGATAGTCATAGATATTGCGGTTGCGCAGACAGGGCTCGTCACGCCCGTTGTAGGACTGGGCCACGGCCGGAACCGTGACGCCGATCAGGGCGGCGACCACCAGAAGCGTTTTCAACATGGGTTATTCTCCGTTTCCTGGCCCTTCACGTTTTATATACGCAAGACAGATCAGTTCGGTTTCTCCGACATCTGTCGGCACGATTGCGTACGCAAAAAAATGCCGGAAAATCAAAGGTTCCATGGTCCGGCGGGATGCGGCGCGCGTAATTATCATAACCCGTGGAAGTCCTATGAAAAACACTCTTGCTGCCGCCGCCGTTTGCCTGTCGTTTCTGGCGCTGCCCGTCACGGCCCAGGCCGGGCGCGACACGCTGATCTGGAACGCGGCGGAAAACCAGGTCGCCGTGCTGAAAGGCCCGTCCCAGCGGCTGGGCCCCGATTATGTCGTGGTGCATCCGACCAAGAAATGGACCGGGCTGGGCCGCTACCAGGTGGTGATGCCCAAGAGCGCGCTGCGCCCGCGCGCCAAGGGCGGCTGGTACACCAGCGTGACGATCGACGAGTTCCCGCATCTGCGTCCCGAAGTGCCGCAATATTTCCAGCCCAGCGGCACCTGATTTTCGCGGGCCTGCCCCGACCACCCGCCCCTTGCGACGGGCAGGATTTCCGCCAACTGGCCCCGTCGGCGAAAGCTGACGGGGTTTTTTCTATTCGCAGGTGATGTTGGCAGCCATGCCGCCTGCGCTGGAGGTGCTGGAACCGCCGACGCTGGAGCCGCTGCTGCGGCAGTTCTTGGCCTTGGGGATTGGCATGTCGCGCTTGCCGTCGGGGGACACGGTCATGCCGTCTTCGCGGTACTGTGCCCCTGACCGGCCCCCACTAAGTGGTCCAAGAGCGATGTTAGTTCACTGACCTCATTTTTTTCACCGGGTTTTTGAACTGCCGATTGGGTGGCCAGATTACCGCCTGTGGTGCCGGCGGGCGGTATCCAAGCGATGAGTGTGGGCGGGCAGAGTTGTAGTGCCGCAAGCCGCAGCAATCGCCGAAGTCGCGCCTGAAAGGGCCTCAGGTTTGCCTGGCGGCCGCGCAGTGGGCCGAGCTTGCAGCCCAGGGCCGAGACATCACACCCGATGGGCGGCATTACACGACCGAGGCGCTGGTGTTTGAAAAAAGCGCCGGCGTCCGCCCCCAGGCCTGCATCCGCGTCGGCAGTCCCGGCGCCAGCACCGGTTTCTATTCGATGGTGCGCTATGAGTGTTTCTAGCCCTCTAGAACTGTAGCGCGGCGCTACGGCAAACCGCTTGCTTGACAGCAGTGGGGCGGCGGCGAGATAAGGGGCGCATGACGGGGAAGCAGGTTTTCAAGCACCTGATTTTGATCGCGCTGCTTTGCCGCGCTCTGGTGCCTGCCGGCTGGATGCCGTCCGTCAGCGCCGACACGCTCATCACCATCTGCTCGGTTTCGGGCCAGAAGGCGTTTCACCCCGACGCCCCGATGAAGAACGCGCCCTCGGAAGAGTGCGCCTTCGCGACCAGCGCCCATGCCGGTTTCGTGCCCGATGCGCCGGTGCTGACCGCGCCCGCGGTTCATGCGGCGGAAGCGAAAACCGATACCCTGCGCGCCGCGGTCATTGCCGCGCGCTTTTCCCCCGGGTCGCCCCGCGCGCCCCCGCTGAACGTCTGAGCCGTTTTTAACCCGCGCCGGTTTTTCCGGCGCGCGCTCTTTCGTTCACTCCCTGGGATTCGCATGTCACGTTCTTCTATGCGCCTTGGCGCATCCGTACTGGCGCTTTGCGCCGCAACGACCGTACAGGCGCAGACTATCGGCGGCAGCCTGCAGTCCGAATATATCATCGTCACCGGCGAGCGCGCCCGCGCTGCCGATCCGAACCAGCCCGACACGCAAGTGACGGCGGCCAAGGCGCAGGAACAGATCAACACCGTCAACACCGAGGACATGCTGAAATACGCGCCGTCTCTGGTGGTGCGCAAACGTCATTTCGGCGACACCCAGGCTCCCGTCGCCACCCGGACCTCGGGCCTAGGCGCATCGGCTCGCAACCTGATCTTTGTCGACGGGATCATGATCAACTCCCCCATCGGCAACAACAACAGCGGCGCAAGCCCGAACTGGTCGGTTGTCGCGCCCCGGGACGTCAGCCGCATTGACGTTCTCTACGGACCCTTCTCGGCGCGCTATGCCGGCAACTCCATCGGCGCCACCATCAGCATCAGCACAAGGATGCCGGATGACTTCGAGCTGTACGTCAACACGGTCGGCGGCATTCAGAATTTCGACCAGTACGGCACGCGCAGCACCAGCGGCACCTGGCAACTTTCGGGCGGGGTGGGCGACCGCATCGGCGCTTTCAGTTGGCGGCTGTCGGTCAATCACCTGGATACCACCGGCCATCCGCTGAACTACGCCACCCTGACGCGCCCAGCCGCGACCAGCGCCGCGGGCACCGTGCTGACCGGCGCTTTCAATGATTTCAACCGCACCGGCGCGCCCATTGTGGTGGTCGGCGCCACCGGCATCGAACACCAGGTGCAGGATACCTTCTCGGCGAAGCTGGCCTATGATTTCAGCAACGGCATGCAGCTTTTCTATGTCGCCAGCCTGTTCCGGCAGGACAATGATTCGGGCGTGGAAACCTATCTGCGCAATGCGGGCGGGACGCCGGTCTATGCCGGCAACAGCAACATCGATGGGCGCAACTACAACATCGCCGCCAGCACCTTTTCCAACAATCTCTACAACACGCAGCAGAGCAAGCTGGCGCAGGGCCTGACACTGAAATCGGCGGAGAGCGGCGACTTCGCCTGGGAAATCATCGCCACCGATTTCGCCTATCTGAACGACAAGCAGCGCGTGGCCACGACCAACCTGCCGGGCGCCTTTACCGGTGGAGCGGGCACGGTAAACCGCATGAACGGCACCGGCTGGTATACGCTGGATGCCAATGCGGTGTGGCGCGGCCTGCAGGATCACGAGATATCCTTCGGCGCGCATCGCGATGCCCAGACCTACGCGCAAGTCCGCAACAATCTCACCGACTGGATCACCGGCGGCATGGGAACGGTGGTGAATTTCGCCAAGGGCCGCACCGCCACCAACGCGCTATGGCTGCAGGACATCTGGACCCTGACGTCTAGCCTGAAAGCGTCGGCGGGCCTGCGCTATGAGGACTGGCGTGCGTATGCCGGCAGCAACTTCTCGGCATCTCCGGCGCTGAATGTGAGCCAGCCGCGAATTTCCGCCAGTACCCTGTCACCCAAGGCGACCATCGCCTGGCAGGGTTCCGATAAATGGGGGTTCACCGGCTCATGGGGCGTGGCCTATCGCATGCCCACGGTCGCCGAGCTCTACCAGGCCATCACCACGGGGGCGACGCTTTCGGTGCCCAATCCGAACCTGAAGCCGGAGAGGGCGAGCAGCTACGAACTGGCGGCGGAACGGCGCACCGACAGCGGCTTTCTGCGTGTATCGCTTTTCTGGGAAGACATTTCCAAGGCGCTTCTGTCGCAGTCGGCGCCTCTGGTTCCGGGGTCCAACACGCTGTTCAGCTATGTGCAAAATGTGGACCGCACCAGGGCGCGCGGCATCGAACTGGTCGCCGACCAGTATGACGTCTTCATCCCGGGGCTGGAGCTTATGGGCAGCCTGACGGCGACCGAGGCGCGGATCGTGCGCAATTCTACCTTCGCGGCGGCCGTCAAAAAGTTCCTGCCCGGCGTGCCGCAGCTCAAGGGCAACCTAGTGGCGACCTATCGTCCGGTCGACCAATGGTCCTTCACCCTGGGCGCGCGCTACAGCGACAGGATGTTCGGCACCATCGACAACAGTGATCCCTATGCGCGGACCTATCAGGGTTTCGAGGGCTATCTGGTGGCCGATGCGCGCGTGCGCTACCGCTGGGACGAGAACTGGAGCGTGTCGGTGGGCGTCGACAACCTCAACGACAAGAAATACTTCCTGTTCCATCCCTTCCCGCAGCGCACGTTCCTGATGGAGATCAGTTATGCGCGATAGGAGCATGACGGCCCGCCCGCTTGAGGCATTGCCGCTGCCGCGCCGCGCGATCAATGCGCTGGCGCGCGGCGGCATCGCCAGCCTGGATGAGATCGCCGTCTGGTCCGACGAGGCGCTGCTGTCGCTGCCCCAGTTCGGCCCGGCATTCCTGGCCCAGGTGCGAAGGCTGAGCACCATGACAAGACGGGAGCATTAGGAATGCAGATCGCCAACTCCAATTACTTCCACATGCTCGCCATGTTCACGCTACCGGTGTTGATCTCCTGCGCCGCGCAGGCCGCCCACTTGGCGGTTAGCGGTGGCTGGTTTCGCGCCCTGCCGCCATCCGTTCCGTCAGGCGGCTACTTCATGCTGCGCAACAACAGCAGCAAGACCGCCACTCTGGTGAATGTGACCAGTCCCGCCTGCACGGCGATGATGATGCACAAGACCAGTTCGGTGGGGATGGATCATGTGATGCGCTGGATGCCAGTCGCCTAGCGAACGAGAAACTGCTGCTGCCAAAACCACATCGTCATTTTCCTGCTGTAACGCTTGCTGTATAGGTGCGCGCCATGACCAGTCCCACACCATCGACGCCTGCCGCCGGCGCGCTGTATCGCGCGATCTGGCGCTGGCATTTTTATGCCGGGCTGATCGTGGCGCCGGTCCTGCTGGTGCTGGCCATCACCGGGTCGATCTATCTGTTCAATTCGGAGATCGACGACTGGCTGCACCATGAGCGGCGCTTCGTGACGGCCCAGGGCGCGGCGATGCCGGCCACCCATTCTATCGCGGCGGCGCAAGGGGCGCAGCCCGGACAGGTGGTGAGCATCACCATGCCGGCCACGCCGGACCGGCCCGCCGAAGTCGCTATCAAGCCGGCCACGGGCGAAGCGGTGCAGGTGGCGGTGGAGCCCGCCACCATGACCGTGCTGGGCACCTATGTGACAGCGGACACGCTGGTGGGCCTGGCGCGGGAAATTCACCGCTCGCTGACCATCGGGACGCTGGGCCGGTGGATTGTCGAGCTGGCGGCCTGCTGGACGCTGGTGATGGTTGGCACTGGATTTTACCTGTGGTGGCCGCGCGGGGCGGCGTTCAATCTGGGCGGCGTGCTTTTCCCGCGCGTCTGGCTTGGCGGGCGCGCTTTGCTGAAAGACATTCATGCGGTGACCGGCGTCTGGGTGGCGGCGCTGATCGTGTTCATGGTCCTGACCGGTTTGCCCTGGGCGGGGGTGCAGGGCGGCATCATCCGCCAGGGTGTCACGGCCATGGGAATCGGATATCCGCCACGCGGCGCGCAAAGCGTGCCGATGCAGGCGGTGGTGAAGGATGCGCCCTGGACACTGGCGGACGCGGCCATGCCGAAATCCACGCCCGCGTCCGAACATGCCGGTCACGCCGGACATGAAGCGGCGGGCGGCGGCGCGGACAGCGCGGCGGTGGAAGGGGTGGACCGCATCACCGATGCGCTATGGGCGATGGGCATCACCGGCGGCTATCGCCTGACCCTGCCGGCGGGACCCACGGGCGTCTATACCGCCTCGATCTATCCCGACCAGCCGCAGGGCCAGCGCACGCTGTATTTCGACCGCTACAACGGCAAGCTGATCAAGGAAGTCGCGTACCGCGATTACGGCTGGGGCGCGAAGGCCATCGAGCTGGGCGTGCAGCTCCACATGGGCAATTACTTCGGCCGCGCCAACCAGGTTTTGATGCTCATGCCCTGCATCGGCATCGTGCTGCTGGTGATCAGCGGCATCTGGATGTGGTGGAAGCGCAGGCCGCAGGGCCGGCTGGCCGCACCCCCGAAAGTGCCCGGCGCGCGGCTGAACATCTCGCTGGGGTTGATCGCGCTGGCAGGAGTGATGCTGCCCTTGTTCGGCGCGTCGTTGATTGCGGTATTCGCGCTGGACCGTATGGTGGCGGCTGTAAAGCCCAAAGTCGCGTGAACAAAGAAATACCGCCCGCACCGTAAGGTGCGGGCGGTATATTCACTTCAAGGCCTATTAAGCCTTGTTGTCGTGCTTGTCGGTCGTGCCCGGCTCGGTCGTCATCGGCTTCTTGCCGTCTTCGATGCGGCCTTCGTTGCGCAGGTTGCGGCCTTCCTGGGCCTTGGCCTTGTCTTCCGGCGAGGTGCCGTGCTCGTAGGCTTCTTCCTTGACGTAGCCGGCGGCTTCCTTGATCTGACCCTTGATGCTCATGTTGCTTCTCCAGTGTTTGTCTGGGGAGAGAACCTGCGCCAGAAGGAATGGTTCCTGTTGTTCCCTGCGGGTTCTTGGTCCGGTGCCGTACCTTTGGGGGGAACCGGATCGCGATTCATCAATTGCGTCGCGGCAACACCCGTAATCATCGCCGCAAGCGAGGGCAGTGACGCAAAGCGCGTCAGGCCAGCCGGACCACGGAGCGCCAGAAGACGGCTGGCGGCCATCAGGCCAAGACCCAGGATCATTTTTTTCATCTAGCGCACTCCGGGATTGTTTTCGGCCGTGTTGGGGCCGTTCGGTTCGCTGACCTGCGGACGGAGCGGGCCGGGATTGGGATTCTTGCCGGCCGCTTCCACCTTGGCGATGGCGGGGTTGGCAGCGTTGGGCGAGGTGACGGTTCCGGGTGTGGGCGTCTTGTCCCGCGCTTCGGGCTGGGGCGGCGGCGGCCGGCTTTGCTGCGCGGCCGCCGGCATGGCAGGAACCAGCAGCGACAGGGCCAGCACCTGTACCAATGTGATCGTCTTCATGCGTGAAACCTTCCAAGGAACCTTCAAGAGAACGCTCCAAAAGGCGGGTTGTTGCACGGGGCGACATGGGGCGTGCTATGGCGCGCGCGTTCGGCCCGCATGAGAAAGGCCTTTCCCTGCACGAGAAACAGTATCGCCTGACAGGCGCCGGGCTTTGAGCCGCCGGTATCAGGCCTAGCTTTCGGCAGGCGCGTCGATGGCGACGCCCATGGCCGACAGCTTTTCCAGCACGCCGCCTTTCCTCAGCAGCGGGCCCAGATTGACGATGGCGACGGTCTTACCGCCTTTTTTCAGCGCGCCGTCGATCGCCGCCACGGTCTCGTTGATGTTGCGCGCCTCGGCCTGGGCGGCGCGGGTGACGCTGCCGATGGCGCAGTTCATCAGCCGGGATTCGGCATAGTTGGCCTTCATGGCTTTGACATTGCCCACCGCCCAGGCGCGGGCGGCAGCTTCGGCATGGGTGTTGGCCCACAGGATATCGTCCACCGCCTGGCTCAGGCACACGCGCTGTTGTTCGGGCGTGAGCTTCAGCAGGTCGCGCACGATATCCATCGCCTGGAAATTGGTGACCGAGCGGCGTTCGATCCCGTGGCGCCGCGCCAGCTCGCCGATCTTGCCGCGCGGCTGGCCGCCCTCGAAATTGCGCGCCTTCATGAAATCCTGCTGCAGCCGGACGGCGGCGCGGATAGGAATGTCGGTGCCGTATTCCTCCGCATCGCCCTTCACCGCCTCGCGCGCGGCGATGAAGCGGCGGCGCAGATCGTCATCGAGCTGGCTTTCCAGGTGCTGGCCGCGCGGCAGCGACAGTTTTCCGCCGTTCCAGAGCAGGAACCAGGCAACGTCGACGAAATTTATCGACGGGCGCGGCGGGTGCAGCACTTCGCGCGCGCCGTCCATCACCTCGCCCAGCACATCGGCGTTCCAAGTCAGGCCCTTGGGCATCGGCCAGACCTGGCCCAGCACCCAGACCTCTGCATTGCCGCGCGTCAGGTGCCACAGCGCCGGGCCGGGCTGGGCGCGCACGGTGACGGTTTCGATATCGCTCCATTCCGGCTGCACCGAATCCTGCGCGGCGGCCGGGGCGACGCAGGCCAGAAGCAGGGCGAGGGCAAGGCAACGGCGCATGGTCACCGGGACATGAGGCGGCAGGATGGTGCCGGAATAATAGGGCAAAAATGCGCAAGTTTCATGCTGTTGCGCGTGCCCCGTGGCGAAAGCTGCACGCGGGAAGGCGGGTCTACAGGGCGCTTCTGTGCCTGTGTGGCAGCGAACCGTCCTGTGACGTACTTGAAAAAGGCGAGCCCTGGCCGTCTGCGCCTGATTATTTCCGCTTGAACCGCGCGGCGAAGAAGTCACCCTTGTTCCATTCCGGCCTGGCCGCCGCGTCGCCCAGTTCGCGGGCGATTTCGGCGTTCAGTTTGGCGAACTTGGCACCCGCGTCATAATTGATCGGCTGGGCCAGGTCGTCGCTGGGCTTGTGATAGTTGGACTTCATGAAGTGCCCGAAGGCCTTTTCGCCGCCATTGGCGAAGCCGGTCATCAGGAACACCGCCGGGATGCCCTGTTCGACGAAGCGGTAGTGATCGGAGCGGGTGAAGATGCCTTCATCGGGCATCGGATCGGGCGACAGCTTGACGTTCAGCTTGGCGGCGGCGCGCTCGACGGCGGGGCCGATGGAGGAGCGATCGGCGCCAAAGGCCACCACGTCGCTGAAGTCATAGGTCAGCATCGGCATGTCGAGATTGACGTTGCCGACGATGCTGCTCACCGGCACCGGGGGATTACGGGCGAAATATTCCGAACCGATCAGGCCTTTTTCCTCCGCCGTGTTGGCCAGGAAGATCAGTGAGCGGCGCGGCGGCTTTGCCTTCAGCAGGCGGGCGACTTCCAGCGTGGTGGCCACGCCCGCCGCATTGTCCAGCGCGCCATTGTTGATGGTGTCGTTCGACTTGTCGCCCTTCACCGCAGGCGTCACGCCCAGATGGTCCAGATGCGCCGACAGCGCGATATATTCGTTTTTCAATTTGGGATCGCTGCCGGGCAGAAGCCCGATCACGTTGCGGCTTTCCAGTGTTCTGGTTTCGCTGTCGGTGGCGGCGCTGAGCGACATGTTCAGGTCGAAGCCCTTGATGATGCCCTGATCGGTTTCGGCCGCCGCCAGTATGTCTTTGGTTTTGGCGCCAAACAGTTTTTGCGCCCCCGCCACGCTGATGCCCGCCAGGATCGGCAGGCGCACCTGGCTGAATGCCGTGCCGTCCTTCTGGCGCCAGCTCATGCCCCAGCTCTTGTACTGGCGCACGCGGTTGGCAAACGGATATAGCTTTTCGCCGGTCAGCGTGCCGACGCTGAGATAGCCGATGGCGCCGCGATCCTTGGCCGCCTGCAGCTTGGCGCGGCCGCCGCGATAATAGGCGCGTTCCTCGGTCTGCAGGAACTTGGGGGCGCCCGACAGCGCCACCACGATCTTGCCCTTGACATCCAGGCCCTTGTAGTCGTCGCGGCCATGATTGGGCGCAACTAGGCCATAGCCGACAAAGACTAGCGGCGCGTTCATGCGCAGCTCGGGAAACACCTCGTCGCCGCCGGTGATGTAGTCGGTGCCGAACACCAGCGGCGTTTCCTTGCCGCTGGCGTCTTTGAGGGAAAGCTTGCCTTCGTCTTTGGCGCGCGCCGCCACCAGCGGCACGGTCTGGAAATATGTGCGGCCCATCGGCTGCAGCCCCAGCGCCTTCATCTGGCGGGCGACGTAATCGGCGGATGCTTCATAGCCGGGCGATCCCGCCTCGCGGCCCTTCATGTCGTCGGCCGCCAGCACCGCCATGTGCGCCTTGATGTTGGCGGCGCTGTCGGTGCCGGTTTGCGCGGATGCGGGAACGGTCAGCAGCAGGGCGGAAAACAGGGCGGCGGCGCGGCGCATGGCGGTCTCCATCAGGCACGGCGGGAGCCTAGCGCAGGGGGGGCGGGACGCAAGATGCGGGATTACAGCGTGGATCGAAATTGCGGGTTCGCGGCAGATTGCTATAGGCTGGCGGTTCGATCCGCCGCCGATGCGGGACTTGCGTTCAGGGACACCATGACAATTTCCCGCAGAACTGTGCTGGCGGCGTCGGCGGTGATGCCGTTTGTGGGTGCGGCGCGGGCTGCGGATACGGTATCGATCCAGCTATATCCGCAGCGCCGGTTGCGCGCGCTGCCGCCTGATTTCATGGGGCTGGGGTTTGAATCGTCGGCGGTGGCGGTTCCGGGGCTGCTATCCAGCGGCAACCGCGCCTATGTGCAGTTGGTGCGCAACCTGGGGCGCGGAGTGATCCGCATCGGCGGCAATGTCTCCGACTACTCCTGCTATGACGTGGACGCGGTTGCCGCATCCGGCCACAAGTCCACGGTGCTGAATTATGAAAGCCTGCGCCAGTTTCGCGGCTTTCTGGATGCGGTGGGTTGGAAGCTGATCTGGGGCCTGAACCTGGGCACCGGCACGGTGGAAAACGCCGTGGCGCTGGCCCGCGCGGTGACCGAAGTGATGGGCGAGCGCCTGATCACCTTCCAGATCGGCAACGAGCCGGATTTGTTCGTGCTGCAGGGCCATCGGTCTGCGCCCTATGGCTATAACCAGTGGCTGGTGGAATATCGCAAATATAAAGCTGCGATCCGCGCGGTGCTGCCGAACGCCAAATTCGCCGGGCCCGACATCAGCGATGCGGGCGTGAGTTGGGTGGAGAACTTCGCGCGGGACGAGGGCGGCGATGCCACCATGCTGACGGCGCATCACTACATTGCGGGCCGGGACAATCCCGCCAGCACGCACGCGCTGCTGCTGCGAGAGGAAACCCGCTTCCAGCAGAACAACCTGACAAAGTTCCAGGCCAGCGCGGCGCGCGCGGGAATCCCATGGCGGATGAGCGAGACTGCAACCCTGTATGGCGGCGGCAAGCCGGGGGTGAGCGACAGCTTTGCGTCGGCCCTGTGGGTGCTGGATTACCTGTTCGTGCTGGCCAGGTTCGGCGCGGCGGGCGCGAATTTGCAGACCGGCATCAATCATCTGGGTCAGTTGAGTTCCTATTCGCCCATCACCGACGATCAAAAGGGCCATTATGGCGCGGCGCCGGAATATTACGGCTTGCTGGCTTTCGCCCAGATTGCCGATGGCGAGATGATCGCCGTGGAGACCGCGACCGGCGGCGTCCACCTGGTGGCCCATGCCGTGCGCCAGCAGGATGGCGCGATCGGCGTGGCGGTGATCAACAAGGACATGAAACGCGACGCGGCGGTCAGCATCGCGGGCGCGCCGCAGGGCGAGGCGCAGGTGATGCGGCTGCGCGCGCCGTCGGTGTCGGCGCTGCGCGGCATCACGCTGGGCGGGTCAAGCGTCGGCACCGACGGGCGCTGGGGCGGGGTAAGCGAATCCGCGCGGATTCAAAATGGCCGCGCCGTGCTGACCGTGCCCGCCGCCAGCGCGGCGCTGGTGACCTTTACGGTTTAACGCTGGCACGGCGGTTGCGACAGACCTGTCAGCAACTACCTATTGCATGTCCAAGTGTTTCAAACTGGATCAGACGCGGCATTGCCCCCTGCCGCGGTTTCCCGCCCCGGAACAGTCCGTGGCGGCATTGGAGGACTTTATGAAACTGCGCACGCTTTTTCTGGCTTCGACCATGCTGCTCAGCAGCGTTCCGGCCTTTGTTCCCGCTTATGCGGATGACCTGGATTCCCAGACCGCCATCGTCATGGACCTGGACACCAAGGATATCGATGTCGCCGATGGCATCACCATTGGCGACCTGTCGGGCGGGGTCGGCACGGCTGCCTCCGACGAGGGTGGGCCGATCGTGATGCAGTTCGTGCAGCAGCCCGTCGCAGGCGCGTCGACCGGCACGGCCGCCGGTTCGCGCTATGTCGCGGCTTCGGCCGGGCGTCGATAAATCTAGAAGCGATAGCCCAGCAGCGTCATCACGCTGCTGTTGGTGTTGACGATGCTGATCGGGCTGTCGGCGGCGTCGCCCAGAAGGCGCGTGACATTGCCGTTGACCGCCGCGAACCAGTGATCGTCGATGCGGTAGATCAGATTGGCGCTGCCGCGCACTTCCTGAATGCCCGACCGCGCATTGAAGGCCGGGAAGATCGAACGCGACGCCTGCAGCGGCGTCACCCCGAAAAAGGTCTGCATATACTTGTCGTCGGCCCAGCTGGCGCGCACGCCGGGAATGAACAGCAGCTTGCGGCCCAGCGGCACGGGTGCGGAGGCGCCGAAGCTGGCCAGCACGCCGTCATTCTGCTCGCCCAGATATTTTATGGCCGAAGCGTTGAATTCGATGAAGCCGACGCGATAGGCGGCAAAGCCGCGCAGCCCCAGGGCAAAGTCGATATCGCCCATGCCGCGCAGCCGGTCATCGCCATTGGCGAAAATGCCGCCGGTATCGTGATCCTTGCGCCCGCCATCGAAGGTCAGGCCGCCGCCCAGCCTAAGGCGCCCGCCCTTGATCTGGGCGCTCAGCCCGCCTTCGCCGAAGGAAATCGTGTCGCGCCAGTTGACGGTGACGAAGGGCAGGGGGCGAACGCGCGAACGGTCGCTGCCTTCAAAGGTGGGCCGCCACATCGCGCCCGCGCCCAGGCTGATGTCCCAGGTCTTGGGCGGGCCTTTCATGCCGCCGCGCATCGGCTGGGCCGCGGCGGGCAGGGCGATGAGCAGCGCCGTGGCGGCGAGCAGCAATCTGGTGAAGGTCATGCGCCACGCTAGCACGCCAAACACGGCAAAGCTGTGGCGGCAGGCGGCCTAGAAGCGATAGCCCACAAAGCTCAGCGCGGTGGCATAATTGTCGCTGATGCTGATCGGGCTGTTGGCGGCATCGCCGGCCAGGTGGGTAAAGCCGGCATTGACGCCCACAAACCAGTTGTCGGTGAAGCTGTAGACCAGGTTGGCGCCGGCGCGCACCTGGTGCAGGCCGCCGGTGGCGTTGAAGGCCGGGAACAGCGAGCGCGAGGCCTGCAGCGCCGTGACGCCGAAATAGGTCTGCATGTATTTGTCGTCGGCAAAGCCTAAGCGGATGTTGGGGATCACCAGCAGGTCTTTGGCCAGCGGCAGGGCGGCGGACACGCCGATGTCCGACAGGATGCCGTCATTCTGCTTGCCGGTATACTTGGTCACCGCCGCGCCGAATTCCAGGAACTGCCAGCGGTAGGTCGCAAAGCCGCGCACCCCCAAAGAAAAGTCGATATCGCCCAGGCCGCGCAGCCGGTCGTCGCCGCCGCCGAAAATGCCGCCGGTGCCGTTGTCGTCGCGGCCCGCATCGAAGGTCAGGCCCACGCCATAACGGAACGCACCGCTGCGCATTTGCGCGGAAAGGCCGCTCTCGCCAAGCGTGAGGGTGTCGCGCCAGTTCACGGTGATGAAGGGCAGCGGCGAGAAGTGATAGCGGTCGCTGCCTTCAAAGGTGGGGCGCATCACGCCGGCAACGCCGGCGCGCACATCTCATTCGCGTTCCGCCGGGCGGACGCGCTGCGACAGGGCCTCCCATTCCTGGGTCTGGGAGGCGCCGCCGCCCTGGGCCCAGGCGGGACTGAGGGCGGGCGAGGCAACGAAAAGCGCCGCAAGGGCGGCTGAGCAGGCGAATTTGGCGGTCATGCGCGGACCCTAACATGCACCTTGTACGGAGCGAAACGCCCAAAGCGTTAACCGGTTACCGCCCAGCGCCCGGTTCCGTACCGTGATGCTCATCCTTAAGGCCCCAGATTTCATGGGCGTCGATCAGGAGCTGCAGGATGGCGGCATGGGCCGCGCCGCGCGCCCGTATTTCGGTGCGGCGCACCTCCATGTCCTGGCGGCGCGCGATCAGAAGATCGGTCAGGCCCTGGTCGCCCAGCTCGAAGGCGCGGCCCATGCGCGCCGTCATCGCGGCGCTGGCGGCGGCGGCGCCCTGCGCCTGGCGCCAGGCTTCCAGCCCCTGGCGCGCCTGGATCAAGTCGCGGTCGGCCACGATCTCGACATCGCGCAGCACCTTGTGGGCCGCAACCGATGCCGCCGAGGCTTCGGCGCTGGCCTGTTCGGCATTGGCCGCGCGCAGCGCCCCGCCCAGCGGAATCGAAAAGCCGATGCCGATGCCGGTTTCCTGGCCGCCGCGTTCCTTGAAGGTGCGCAGGTCCAGCGTGGGATCGGCGAAACGGTCCATGCGCGCGCGCCGTGCCATCCAGTCGCGCTTGTCGGCTTCGCTGCGCGCCATCTTGATTTCGTGATTGTCCTCCAGCACGGCGGCGCGCCAGTCGTCCCAGTTTCCGGGCAGAGGTTGCGGCTCGGGCATGGCGGGCGGCGCGGCGGGCAAAGCGAGGTTTGGAAAGCTGCGCTGCAGGGTCATCTTTGCGTCAAGCTGCGCCTGCACCGCCTGCGCCGCCTGCATTCTGGCCTGCGCCAGCGCGGCCTGCGCCTGTTCCACATGCAACTGCGCAGTCTGGCCGGCCTTGCGCGAACGCTCGATCGCCGACAGCTGGCGTTCATAGCTGGCGACATCCTCAGCGGATTGCTGCGCATCGCTTTCGGCGATCACCCAGGCGATCCAGAGATTCTTCAGCGTGATGGCGGCCTGGTGGCGGGCGTCGCCAAAGCCGTTCTCCGCCACGTCCACGCCAAGCCCGCCGATCTTGCGGTCGGCCTCGGCCTTGCCGGGAAGGCGGATGCCGCGGCTGATGCCGGTGTTCCATTCGTCCAAGCGGCCCGCCATCTGCACATCGCGGCTGGTATAGCCGCCATGCAAGGTGAATTCGTGCGGGCCGGCGTCGCGGGCTTTGGATTCGGCCTGGGCTGCGGTCAGCATGGCGCCGGCGCGGCGCACGCCGGGATCCTGGGTCAGCACATCGGCCACCAGCGCCTGCGGCGGCATGAAGGCCAGGCTGGGCGACAAGGCAATCGCGGCATCGTCGGTCTGGGCGAAAGCCGGCGTGGCCAGAAGGGCGAGCAGCGCAGCAAAGGTTTTATTCATGTGAAATCTCCGAAGTCAGCGACCGGTTCGGTCCAGTAGACAAGATGCGGGCTGGGGAAGCGCTGCTTGAGCGCCTCCAGCAGCGGCGCGACATTGCGCGAAGGCAGGATCGCCATGATGGTCAGGACATGGACGCGGCCGCGCACTTTTTCCGCCAGCGTGGCGCCGGAAAAATCCCCGCCATGGCCGTAACCGGGCAGGCTGGTAAAGCCGCCATTCAGCCATTCGCTTTCCAGCAGATATTCCACAAGCTGGTCGCCCAGCGCGGCGGGACAGGACAGGTTGAGTTTGACGTGGGACATCAGCGCTCTCCTTTGGCCAGGCCGAAGCGTTCGAACAGGATGGGCAGCAGGAACAGCGTCAGCACGGTGGAGCTGATCAGGCCGCCGATCACCACGATGGCCAGCGGTTTCTGCACTTCCGATCCGGGGCCGGTGGCGAACAGCAGCGGCACCAGGCCCAGCGCCGCGATGCTGGCGGTCATCAGCACGGGGCGCAGGCGGCGGCGCGAGCCTTCATAGACCACACTGCGCAGTGGCAGGCCTTCGGCGCGAAGCTGGTTGAAGTAGACGATCAGCACCAGCCCGTTCAGCACCGCGATGCCGAGCAGCGCGATGAAGCCGACGGAAGCGGGCACCGACAGATACTGGCCCGACACCCACAGCAGCATCATGCCGCCGATCAATGCCAGCGGGATGTTGGCCAGGATCAAGAGCGACTGGCGCACCGATCCCAGCGTGGCGAACAGCACCAGGAAGATCAGCCCCAAAGCCAGCGGCACCACCACCATCAGCCGGGCGGCGGCGCGGCGCTGGTTCTGGTATTCGCCGCCCCATTCCAGGCGATAGCCGGTGGGCAGCTTGACCTTTTCCGTCACCGCGATCTGCGCGGCATCGACGAAGCTGACCAGGTCGCGGCCCGAAACATTGGCCTGGATGGTGGCGAAGCGGGACGCATTTTCCCGCTGGATGCGCACCGGGCCTTCGGGCTGGGTGATGCGGGCGACATCGCCGACATGCACGACGCTGCCATTTTCGCCGGCCACCGCGATGTCGGCCAGAAGCTCCGGACGGTTTCGCAGCTCGTCGGCGCCCTTGATCATGATGGCGGTGCGGCGCGTGGGCTCCATCACCGTGCCGGCATTGAGACCTTCCAGCCGGGCGCGGATTTCTTCCTGCAGCGTCTGCGCGGGCAGGCCCGCCGCGCCCGCCGCCAGCCGGTCGATATCGGTCTGCAGATAGCGAACCGAGTCATCGGCCACGGTGAAGACTTCCGACGCGCCTTCCACGCCCGCCACGGCGGCGCGGATGGATTCGGCGATATGGCCCAGCGTCACCAGGTCGGGGCCGAACACCTTGATCGCCAGGTCGCCCCGGCTGCCGGTGAGCATTTCGGAGGTGCGCATTTCGATCGGCTGGGTGAAGCTGTAGTCGATGCCGGGAAAGTCCTTCATCACCTCGCGCAACTGGTCGGTGATGGCGTCCTTGTCCGCCGCCTGCCATTCGCCGCGCGGCTTGAGCGCCAGGAACAGGTCTGTCTCGTTCAGGCTCATCGGGTCGAGGCCGATCTCGTCGGATCCGACACGGGCGACGGACTCGGCCACGTCGGGGACCTTGTCATGGATCGCGCGCTGCATCGCCAGGTCTACCGCCACGGTGCGGTCCAGATTGATGGACGGCAGCTTGGCGGTCTGAATCACGATGGCGCCTTCATCCATGGTCGGCATGAAGGTCTTGCCGATCATGACATAGGCGAAGGCGGCGACCGCGAAGGCGACGCCGACGCCGATGAAAAGCCGCCGCGGCGCGGCCAGCGCCTTTTCCAGTGCGCCGGAGTAAAGCGGCATCAGCTTGCGCATCACCCAGACGTCTTCGTGATGGCCGGGCCTCAGCAGCAGCGAGGCGATCACCGGGATCAGCGTCAGCGACAGCACCAGCGAGCCGGACAAAGCGAAGATGATGGTCAGCGCCACGGGCGCGAACAGCTTGCCTTCCAGTCCCTGCAGCGACAGCAGCGGCAGGAACACCAGGCAGATGATCACGATGCCGGCCGCCACCGGAACCGCCACTTCGGCGGCGGCGCGGAACACCAGATGCACTTGCGGCACACGGCTTTCGGATTTGTGACGCGAGAGCTGCTCCACGGTGTTTTCCACCACCACCACGGCGGCATCGACCAGCATGCCGACCGCGATGGCCAGGCCGCCCAGGCTCATCAGGTTGGCGGTGAGGCCGAACAGCCACATCATCAGGAAGGTGGTGATGGCGGCAAAGGGCAGGGTCAGCGCCACCACGATGGCGGCGCGCAGGTTGCCCAGGAACACCAGCAACAGGATCACGATCAGCACGGTGGCTTCGATCAGGGCGCTGCGCACGGTGCCGACGGCCTTGTTGATCAGATCGGCGCGGTCGTAGAACACATGTACCTCGACGCCCTTGGGCAGGTTGGGCGCGATTTCCGCCAGCTTGGCGCGCACGCCGGCCACCGTCGCGCCGGTATCGGCGCCGCGCAGGCCCAGCACCAGGCCCTGCACCGCTTCGCCTTCGCCATTGCGCGTTACCGCGCCATAGCGGGTGAGCGAGCCGGTGCGAATCTCGGCGACATCGCCCAGCCGCACCGCCGCGCCTTCATGCGCCACCGTCACTTCGCGCAGGTCTTCCAGCGTGCGGATGGCGCCCACGGCGCGCACGATCAGCGCTTCCTCGCCTTCGCCGACGCGGCCCGCGCCGTCATTGCGGTTGGCCTGCTCGATGGCGGTCTTGAGGTCGGCGATGTTCAGGCCTGCCGACAGCAGCGCAGCGTCGTCCGGCACCACTTCGAAGGTAGAGACATGGCCGCCCAGCGCGTTGACATCGGCCACGCCCGGAATGGTGCGCAGCGCCGGGCGGATGGTCCAGTCCAGCAGGCTGCGACGCTGGGCGAGCGTGAGATCGCCGCCCTGAATGGTGAACATGAAGATTTCCGACAGCGGCGTGGCGATCGGGGCAAGGCCGCCGCTCACCGTGTCGGGCAACTGGTCCATGGTGCTGGACAGGCGTTCGCCCACCTGCTGGCGCGCCCAATAGACATCGGTGGCGTCGGTGAAATCGATGGTGATGTCGGCGATGGCGTACTTGGCCATGGAGCGCAGGATCACCTGGTTGGGAATGCCCAGCAGTTCCAGCTCCAGCGGCGCGATCACCCGCTGTTCGACTTCCTCCGGCGTCATGCCGGGGGCCTTGAGGATCAGCTTGACCTGGGTGGTGGAGATGTCGGGATAGGCATCGATGGGCAGGCGCAGCAGCGCATAGCTGCCCGCCCCGGCCAGCAAGGCGGCCAGCACCAGCACCAGCAGACGCTGGCTGAGCGCGAATTCGATCAGGCGGCGCAGCATGGCTTACTCCGCACTTCCGATGGATTTCAGCTCGCTGACACCGGTGACGGCCACCGCATCGCGCGCGGTGAGCTTGCCGGTGATGGTGGCATCCTGCGCGCCGCGGGCCAGCACGCGCACCGGCACGGCCTCGAAGCCGCCCTTGCGTGCGACGAAGACATGCGGGCCGTTGCGAAGTTCGCTGATGGCGTTGCGCGGCACGCTGAAGCTGCCCGCATCGGCGCGGGCGGTGACGGACAGGCGCACGGTCTGGCCGGTGACCAGCCGGGCAGTGGGGGTGAGACGGGCGCGCAGCGTTGCCGAACGCGTCTTGGCATCGATGGCGGAGCCGACGGCGGCGACGGTGCCGGTGGCGCCGGTGCCGTCGACGGATACGCCGTCGCCGGGCGTGACCTTGCCGATCATGCCGGCGGGCAACATGCCTTCGACCCAGATCTCGTTTCCGATTTCCAGCGACAGGATGGGCTGCATCGCCGCGACGCTGTCGCCGACGGAGGCGCCGATCGACGCGATGCGGCCGCTGGTGGGCGCCAGCAGGCTATACGCGCCGTCGCCGGCGCGTGAGGCGCGCGCCCCGCGCAAGGCCGACAGTTCGCCCGCCGCTTCGGCGGCCTGCGCATTGGCCTCTTCGGCGCGCGAAGCGGGCGCAATGCCTTCCGCCACCAGTTGCCTGGCGCGGTCGGCGGCGGCGCGGGCGCTGCGATAGCGCGCTTCCTGGCCCGACAGCCGGTACATGTCGGCGCTGACGATCACCGCCAGCGCGTCACCCTGCTTGACGGTTTCGCCTTCCAGCCGGACCAGGCTTTTGACCGTGCCGGCAAAGGGCGCGGTGACCGGCACGCGTGCGCCCGGCGCGGGCGTGACGCGGCCCAACACCGAGACCACCGATTTGCTGACGGCGGCGTTGACCGGCGCGGTGCGGATGCCCAGCCGCGCCACCTGCTGGGACGAGAGCGGCAGCAGCTTGGCCAATGCCGGGAATGGCGCGGCGATGAGGCCGCTGAAAATCAGAATCGCAGACGCACGCGCGAACGCGTTGAGACGCACAAGCATGATGAAGCCTTCGGCCAGACGTGAAAGGGCCCGCGCCAGGTCATGGCGCGGGGCGCATACGACAATGCGTCAGGCTCTGGGAGGGCGGTCGGGCAGCGACTGGTGGGTGCCGCTGCGCACGCTGTCGGGTGTCACCGCATGATGGGTGCCGGCAGGTGCCAGCGCCGCAACGCCGGTCAGCAGCGCGGCGATGCCGGTGCCGATATCGCCATGGTGATGATGGTCGCCATGGCCGTAATGCTTGGTGGAATGATGGTCTTCATCGTCCAGCGAGATGTTGCTGAACGGCATGTGCTCGTGGCTGGTCGGATTGCCGAAGGCGTGCTGCACGGTGTTGACGGTGCTGGCCGCGGCGGCCGCGGTGAAGACGCACATCAGCGCGACGCAGAGCGCCGCGCAGCTTTTGCGCAAGATTTCGAAGTCCGTCTTCACGTAGCGAAATTAGGCGGTGGGGCGGGGGCAAGCAAGCGCCACCTGACATGTTCAGGCGGGCAGTGGCAACTTAGCGCGGAACCCAGGGCTTTTGCGACCCATATATAAGTGCGCTAACGCGACTTGTTCTTAAGCGCATTCATACGGCAATCCAGTTCGGTGCGGGTGATGGGTTTTCCGCCCAGCAGCAGCGTGTCGATCCTGCGGGCATTGGCGATGTCGGCCAGCGGGTCGCCGTCCAGCAGCAGCAGGTCGGCACGCATGCCGGGCGCGATGGCGCCGCAATCGGCTTTCAGCCATGCGCATGGCGCGCGCGTGGCGGCGGGGAGGGCCTGTTGATTGGTGAGCCCCGCCGCAACCAGCGCGGACAGTTCATCCTGCAAGGCAAAGCCGGGCACCACGCCGGGCACGATGGAATCGGTGCCGGTCAGAATCGGGATGCCGGTATCGGCAAAGGCTTTCACAAGCTGTCTGTTGAACGCGGTGATGCGTTCCAGGAAGGCGATGTAACCGGGCGTGGCGCGCGAGACGTAGGGATTATGCTCCAGCCAGATCTTGCGCACGGAAGGGTGCAGGGTGGCGAGTTCAGGCCGCGCCTTGAGGCTTGCCGGATCACGCACCATTTCCAGCAGGCGGTCGTTCAAGGTCAGCGTGGTGATCAGGCCGGTGCCGCTCGCCCTGGCCAGTTCTATAAAGCGCGGGATCAGGGACGGGTCGGGGTTCGACGTGCGCTGGGCGAATTCCTCGGCATGGGCGACCATGCCCAGCCCCGGCAGCAGAAATTTGGCGGTGTCCTGGCCGCGCCCCGGAATGTGGCCCACCACCGGCAGGTTCAGCTTGCGCGCCTCATCCAGAATGGCGGTCAAGGTTTCCAGGGTAAGCTGGCCGTAGGGCTTGATCAGTTGATAGCCGTCGGCGGCGGCTTTGCGTACTTCGGCGCGGCCTTCTTCGGGCGTGCGGGCGACGCGCGTCATGCCGACTGGCCAGCTTAGCGGGTCGCCATCGATCATGGCGGCGGTGACGATGGTGGGGCCGGGCACCTTGCCCGCTGCAATTTCGCGCTGCTGCGCCAGGCCGCCGGGCGTCGTCTGTAAATTGAAAACCTGCGTCACGCCGTTGGCGAGATAGGGCAGCATCACCTCGGGCGTGCTGGTCGCGGTCGGTAGGTCGAGCTTCAGCATGCCCATGTAGAGCTTCGCCACATCGTCGCTCATCAGATGGACATGGGCGTCGGTCAGGCCCGGCATCAGGAATTTTCCGCGCCCGTCAATGCGCGTGTGGCCGCGCGGCGCGGTGCTGCCCGGTGCTGCCCGGTGGCAGGATGGCGGTGATCCTGCCGTCTTCGATCACCACGCTGGCGCCGGGCATCGGCGCGGCGCCGGTCATGGGCAGCACGGTGGCGTGTTCGATCACCAGGCCTGCAGCGCTGGCGGGGATGCGCCCAGGCCAAGCGCCAGCAAGGCGGGCGCGACCCATCGTAAAGTCATCATTCTGCCTTACCCCTCCCGCGTCACATCACAGATGCGGCATGCGGCCGGTTTGGATGCGCAAGTATGCGAATTTACCGGCGGCGAGACTTATCTGCGGCGAGAATGGGCGACTTCGCGGGCGAAATCGATGTCGCCGGAATCAGCGGTGAGGATGCGGCCGCCCACGATGTAGGTCGGCGTCTGGAAGGCGCGGATGCCGCGCGCCAGGTTGAAGTTGGCGATGATCTCGTCGGAAATGTCCGCCCCGTTCATCTCGCGGCGGGCGCGCGCCACATCAACCCTGGTGGCGCGGGCGGTTTCCAGGATGCCCGCTTCATCCAGAACCCCTTCGCGGCGCATCAGCGCCATGTGGAAGGCGCGATATTTTCCCTGCTTGTGCGCCGCCAGCGCCATGCGCGAGGCGGTCATCGAGGCGCGGGTGAGGATGGGAAACTCCTTCATCACGATCCTGATGCCCTTGTCCTTGCCGGCCAGCGCCATGAGGCGCGGCTCGGCCAGCTTGCAATAGGGGCAATTGTGATCCGAGAAGACGATGATGCTGACGTCGCCTTTTGGATTGCCCAGCACCGGCGAGGCGGGATTGTTCGCCAGCGCGTCCATCCGGTCGGCAACGCGGGTCTGGCGGTCTTTCGCTGTCTCCGCCTGTTGCGCGCGCAGGTAATCCTGCACGGCCTTGGCGGCCCGCGGGTCGGACGGCAGCGGCGGCACGGCGAAAGCGGGCGCGGCCAGCAGGACGAGGGCGATAACGGCGTGCGACAAGGTCTTCATGGCTGCGTCCCGCGAAATGGCGGCGCATTCAGCCATGGGCCGGGGCAGGCGGCAAGCGCCGTGCGTTACGGCACCCGCTTGGCGGTGATGTCGCGGCCGCCCTGGTGCAGGATGAGCGCGCTGGCCGGGCCGTCGCCTTCGGCCACGAAGGTGATCTGGGCATCGATGGCGCGGTGGTGACGGCGAAGGTGCCGGACGAAGACTATAGGAAGTATGCCGACATCATGGACCGTTCGGCCTTCGACATTGCGGCGCGTGAAAGCGCCTATCGCGAAACCGGCTGGAAGGGTTATGACCCGGCCGCGGTGGCCTATACGGCCGACCAGGTGCGTGTCGAACGCGAAAGCTATCGCCGCTAGTCAACTGACGCAAAAGGCACCGCCGGTTCGCGCCGGCGGGGCCTTTTTTGCGCGTGTTCCATCCGGTTAAGTTTCTCTTAGGTTTAAATCAGGCTTTCGATTCATCGCGCGCCCGCCCTGTGCTAGAACATTGTCCATGGGACAATCCATTTCCTCCGTCACACACATGGTTTCGATGGCCGGCGAACTGCGCCGTGCCGCCAGGGCCGCGCCGCAGCCCGAACTGGCGCAGAAGATCGAACGCTCCGCCGTCGAACTGGAAAAGACCGCGCTGGCGCGTGTCGGCCAGGCAGGCCCGGGCATCGGCGCGCTGCTGGATACCTTCGTCTAACAGTTTTCCATTCTTGTGCTTTTCCCGTCGCCGGCACCGCCCGGCGATGTTGCCGTTGCTGGTGGCCACGCATGGAATCGCGATGTTAATCGGACTTTAAGCATGTCGATTAAGCCCGCTTTAGTTTCTGCCGGGCATGCTGCGCCCATGGCCAAGAGGCCGCCTGAGGAGAGACCAATGAGCAAATCCAACCTTCTGCTCCGCTTCGTGAAAGACGAATCCGGCGCCACGGCCATCGAGTATGGCCTGATCGCCGCGCTGATCGCTGTTGTGATCATCACCGGCGTGACCGCGGTGGGCACGAAGCTGTCTGCCAGCTTCGCGACCGTCAGCGGTAACCTGAAGTAACCGACGACGTGACACCCTAAGACGAAGAACCCCGGCGGGATGACCGCCGGGGTTTTTTGATTCTGGCGGTGCTATCGGCTACGGCGCCGCTTTGGATCAGCGCGACTGTGCCTGCGCGAAGCCTTCGCTCCAGCGCTGATGCTCGGGGCCCGGCGGATAGGGATTCTTGTCGGCCTGCGCGATATCGAGCAGGCTGGTCCTGGCGGCATTCCAGCCTTCGGCAAATATCCGGCTGCTTCGAAAGGACTGTAGCAGAGCAGGCTTCATGGACGCTGCGCCCGCAGGCGCAACTGATCGCGCACGCGGCGGCTGCGATCCGAGGGCGGCGTGGCGTCACCCGGCGGCCTGGCGTCGCGCGCCAGGGCATCGCGCAGCTCCTGCGGGTCGATGGTGACATGTTCGGTGATGCCGGCATGCTCGATCTGCAGAATGACGGCTGTCTGCCGCCAGCTTTCAAACGTCAGCGTATCCACCTTTTCTTCCTCGACGCTCAGCCGGTAGAGGCCCGCAGGCGCGATGCCGTCCATGCCGGCCATCTGGAACGGGCGCTGGAAGCTGACGGTGGAATGGGTGGTGCGGGTTTCCATCATGATTCCTGAAAGAGGGCGTGAGCCGCAGCCGGATGACCGTGCGTCACCCGGCTGCGTCACGGCGCGGCTTTTACCCGGTAAATCACGCCGACGCTGCGCGGGGCGGCGCGCATCAGCGCAAGGGCACTCGGCTACGCCAGAACGTCTTTACTTCGTGATGTCGATCTTGGGCTTGTCGGCTTCGACCGGCCCGACTTCGGGCTTGTCGGTGGCAGGCGTGGTCGCCGGAGCCGGCGTGACAGCGGGAGCCGGGGTGGTGGCGTTGGTCTGCGACATGGTGGGGATCTTTCGCGGCGGCGGTCAGGTGCTGCCAGTGCTGATATGGGGATTATCCTGCCGATTACAACGCATCGGGCAAAGCCGCGCGCAAACAAAAACCCCGGCGCGTTGGCGCCGGGGTTTTTCCGTCACGCAATCGCACGATCAATCGAAGTGCCAGTTGCCGTCGCGCTGGCGGCAGGCGGTGCCGGTGCGGACGATTTCACGACCACGGCGATAGGTGCTGGTGGTGAAATCGCGGCAGACGATGCCGCTGCGGCGATATTCGCGCACCGGGGTGAAGTAGCCACGGTTCTGGCCACGATTCCAGTCATGGCGGCGGCCCACCGGGCCGTTCAGGCCGTTGGTGTAAACGTTGAAGGCATAGGGCTGGTCGTTGCAGTCGATGTCCTTGGAAATCACGTTGCCCAGGACGCCGCCCAGCACCGCGCCGCCGATCGCGGCGCCGCCGTTGCCGTTGGACACGCCTGCGCCCAGAAGGCCGCCAGCCAGCGCGCCGAAGATGGTGCCGGCCGTCTGGTTGCTGCCGCTGCGGCAATTCTGTTCATAGGCGCCCTGGCGATAGTAGCGGCGTTCGTCACGGCGCTGTTCGCGGCGGTCTTCACGATACTGCTGGCGCTCCTGTTCGCGGCGCCATTCCTCGCGGGTCTCGTTCTGGTAGCTGTTGTCGCGATAGTCGCGCTGCGGCTGGGCATTGGCCGTGACCGCGGTAAAGCAAACGGCTGCGGCGGCGGCCAGCAAGGCAATCTTGGTTTTCATGGATGTCTCCGGAGTATGGGCTCAGCCGGCGGCGTGAGCGGGCGCAAAAATCAAACGAGATATGTGCGCCCAAGAAACGCGCAGCCGGTCGTAAAGGTTCCAGTGCAAATGCTAATGCAACGGCGCCAGAGGCTTTTCGCGAGGCAGATGCCGCTTGATGGTGTCCAGCACGGGGGCGACCATGGTCTGGTTCAGGAACGGTTTGGACAGAAAACCAGTGGCCCCTGCATTGGTGGCATCGAGCGCGCTGCTATGGCCTGACATCACGATGGAGCGGATGGCCGGATGATCGCAGCGCACCCGTGATACCAGGCTCAGGCCGTTCATCGTGCCGGGCATGTTGACGTCGGTCAGCATGACGCGGATTTCGCCATGGTGGGACAGGATCGCCAGGGCTTCGGCGCTGTTGCTGGCTTCCAGGACAAGAAAGCCCGCGTCTTCCAGTGTCGCGGTGGTGGACATGCGGATCAGCATTTCGTCCTCCACCACCAGTATCGTCGCCGGGCCTGTTGTCTGTGCTATGGCGAGATAAGCCCGGGGCACGGCGATCGTTCCATTTTTATGTAGTTTTTCAATTGTTTACAGAAAGTTACCGCAGGTCGGGTTACATTCGTCGGATTAATCCGTACGGTAAGGAACCTCCGTTGGCGGCGTTGGTTACTCATCTTACTCAACGTAACCGAGGACAAAAATCTCATGGGCCGCGAAGATGAACCGGTTCCCGATCGGGAACACGTCCCGACCGTCTTGGTGGTCGATGACCACATGCGCCATGAATGACGTGCCGTCCTTGCGCATGCGCAGGCCTTCCTTCTCGTACCGGCCTTCGCGGGCGGCGGTGGCCAGCGCCTGGGCTGGGAGGCCGGCGGCGCGGTCCTGCGGGGTATAGAAGGTGGAGAAATGCCGGCCGACGATCTGGCCCGCGGTGTAGCCCTTGATGCGCTGGGCGCCCATGTTCCAGCTCGCGACATGGCCGCCCGCATCCAGCATGTAGATGGCGTAGTCGGTGACCGACTGCACCAGCATCTTGAACTGCTGGTCTTCGCTGTGCTGCAGGGCGGATTTGTCCGCTGCGGCACCCTGCGATTTATCCAAGATTTGCCCCATTGCCGGCGACAACGTCCGATTCCGGGAAAGGTTCCCACGGCTCGGTGCCGCTTGTCACTTATTATAAGGACAGACGGTAAAAGCGGGCGGCGTTGGCCCAGAAGAGCCCGTCCCGCTGTGTCTGCGGCAGGTCGCTTACCATGCGGGCGATCGCCCGGACCAGCGCGTCATAGGATATGCGCAGGCCCGCCACCGGGAAGTTGCTGGCGAACATGCAGCGATCGGCGCCGAAGATGGACAGCGCCTCGCGGACGATGGCGCGGTTGGACTCATAGTCCCAGGGCGCGTCCTTGAGGCCGAATTCGGAAATCTTCAGGAGCATGTTGGGGGCGCGGGCGATGATCTCCATGGTGGCGCGCCAGGCCTTGAGGCCTTCATCGCTGCGGTCCCAGGGAAAGCCGGTGTGGTTGAGCACCATGGGGATGCTAGGCAATTGCGCCGCGACGGCGGCGGCTTCCTCCAGGTGCCAGTAGGGCACGCGCAGGTCGTAGCTCATATTGTACTCCGCCAGGCGCGAGAGCCCGATCAGCCATTTGTCGTCGCGCATGGTGCCCGGACCGCCCGCGGGCCGGTCGCGCGGCGAGGCGGTGGTAACAGGCTTGGAGCGGATGCCGCGCACCAGCGGAAACGCCGCCTGCTGCGCCAGTATCTCGGCGGCATTGTCGGTGTGAAACCAGGCATGGGCGACAATGGCATTGGGAAAGCCGTGACGCGCATGGATGGCCGATATCCAGCGGGTTTCGCCCACCTGATCGTCGCGGTCCCATTCGGCCTCGCAATGCACCGTGGCCAGCACATTGTGGCCGGCGCTGTCGGCAAGATAGTCGGACGGCAGGTAGTTCTTCAGAAGCGGCGAATAATCGCCCATGAAAAAATGGGGTTCCGGGTGCGATCCCAGCCAGGGATGGCGGGCCATCGACAGGTCCCACAGGTGATGATGCGCGTCGACCAGGGTGACGGCGTCGGGGGCTGTGTTGAAGGCGCCGCTGATGGTTTTCATTTTGCGTCACCGTAATTGTCGAGCAGGCGGCCGGGCAGGGTGTGCACCAGCGCCGTTGCCAGTACCAGCGCCACGCCAAGGCTGATGATGGCCATCTCGGCATTGCCGCTATCGGTGCGCATGAAGCCGATGATGGCGGGCGACGCCAGGCCCGCCAGATTGCCCACCGCGTTGATGGTGGCCACGCCGCCCGCCGATGCCATGCCGGTCCATATTCGGTTCGGCAGCGCCCAGAACAGCGAGGGAAACGCCTGGGTGCAGATCGCGGCCAGGCACAGGCCCGCCATGGCGGCGACGGCGGCGTTGCCGGAGAGATGAAAGACGAAGAAGCCGACTGCGCCGGTGAGGAACATGGCGGTGAGATGCCAGCGGCGTTCGCGGCAGCGGTCGGCGGAAAAGCCGAACAGCATCACGCCGGTCATAGCGCACATGCTGGGCAGGGCCGAGAGCAGGCCGATCTGCATCGGGTCTGAAACGCCCAGGTCGCCGATGAAGGTCGGCAGCCAGAAGGACAGGCCGTAGGCGGCGTAGTTCAGCAGGAAGTAGATCGCCATCATGATCCACAGCGCAGGCGTGGCGATGAAGGCGCGCAGCGTTACCGGAGGCTTGTTCCTGCTCTCGGCATCGAGGTGGGCGCGGGCGAAGGCTTTTTCTTCCTGCGTGAGCCAGGAGACGCTTTCGATTTTCTCGGGCAGGAAGAACAGGATCAGAAAGCCGATCAGCACCGACGGGATGGCTTCGAGCACCAACAGCCATTTCCAGCCCGCGATCTCCCACAGGCCGGAGAAGTTCGACAGGATGAAGCCCGCCAGCGGCCCGCCCACAAGGCCCGATCCGGCCAGCGCCAGATAGAAGATGCCGAATATCCGGCCCAGGCGATGGGAGGGAAACCAGGTGGAGAGGTAATAGACCGCGCCGGGAATGAAGCCGGCTTCGGCCGCGCCCAGCAGGAACCGCATGATGTAGAACTGGGTGGGAGTTTCGACGAGCGCGGTGAGGCCGGAGATGACGCCCCAACTGATCATGATGCGGCTGATCCAGCGCCGCCCGCCCACTTTATAGAGCACGATGTTGGAGGGGACTTCGAACAGGAAGTAGCCCAGGAAGAACAGCCCGGCCCCCAGCCCGAACACCGCATCGGAGAAGGCGAGCTGTTCGCCCATCTGGGCGCGGGCGAAGCTGATATTGACGCGGTCGATATAGGCGAACAGCCAGCCGGCCATCAGCAGGGGCATGATGCGCCAGGCGGCTGCGCCGTAGATGCGTTTTTCGTCGATGGTCATGCGCCCGCGCTTTTTGCCTAACTTACGCGCTGTGGCGTTTCAGGCAATGCGCGGGCGGTGACGATCAGTCGGTGTTGTTCGGGTCGTTGGGATTGCGGCCCTGGAAACCGTTCCAGCCGATGGGCGGGGTGGGTGGCGGCGCGCTGGCGGCGGGGGCCGGTGCGCTGGGGGCAGGGGCCGGCGCGTAGTTGCCGCCGCCAAACATCTGCGTGCGGGTCGAAACGCCGGGCTGGGGCTGCCATTGTGGCTGGGCCTGGGCCTGCGGGCGCTGCTGCTGCGGGCGCGCCTCGCTGCGATTGCCATCGCCGCGCGGACCGCGCTGGTCGCCGCGCTGGCCGTCGCCGCGATACTGGCCGCCTCGTTGACCATCGCGTTGGCCATCAGGGGCGCCGCGGCGATAGTTGCCGCCATCCTGGCGTCCGGGATTGTAGGCGCGGTAGCCGCCGCCGCCGTAATAGGGCCGGTCGGCGTAATAGTCGGGGCCGTAATAGGTTTCGTAGCGCGCCGGGCCGTTGTCATAGGGGCCGGCGCCATAGCCGCTGTAATAAGTGCTGCTTTCATAGGAGTCGTAGGGCCCAACGCAGCCGCCCAGCGCCACCAGGCCCAGCACCGCACCCAATTTCGCAATTTTTTTCATGAGAAGCCTCCCGATTGGTCTTGAAGGTGAGCCTTCCAAGCTGAACCTTGCATGAACATCTAGCTTCCTGACCGGCATCTCGCATTGCAGCATGCGGATATGCGGCTCTAGTCTGGTTTTAACGCCGTCACGGGAGCGACGCATGGGGAGAGGGATTGGTGCAGTAGCGGGCGGGCTGATCGCAGGTCTGTCAGCGCTGGCTTTCCCGCTCGCCGCGCAATCACTGGCCGAGCCACGCAACGATGTCGTGGAGAATGTGATTGTCACCGCGCCCAGGCTGCGGCCGGAAAAGGCGCTGGACAATTTCATCATCGCCCATGCCAAGGCCGCGCCCCTGCTGGGCAAGATTGCCCGCTGGCAGGATGGGATTTGCCCCATCACCATCGGCTTTCCGGCGAAGTTTAACCAGTATGTGTCACAGCGCATCATCCGGGTGGCGATGACCGCTGGCGCGCCGCTGGCGCCGGCCGAACCGTGCCGTTCCAATGTTATCGTCATGGCCACGCCGCAGCCGCAGGCTTTGCTGGACTTTGTGCGCACCAAACGTCCGGCGCTGCTGGGCTTTCATTACAAGTCGCGCGCCGTCCGTCATGCCACGATGAACCTGCCGATCCAGGCCTGGTACAGCACGGCGACCGAGGATGCGCGCGGATTCATCCAGGCCGAGCTGCCGCAACTGTCCTTTGAAATGGGAGAGTTGCTGGCCAGTTCCGTTGGCGGCGGCGTCATGACGGGTGGCACCCGCAGAGTGACAGGCGACCGGACGGGCGATGGCCTGAAAAGCCAGTTCACCACCGCCATTATCATCGTGGACACGACCAAGATCGCCGGGCAGGAGATCGGGCCGCTGTCCGACTATATCGCGATGCTGGTCCTGTCGCAGGGACAGTATTACGACGTCTGCCAGGACATACCGACCATCACCAACCTAATGGCGGCAGGCTGCGGCGCGGACATGAAGCCGGTCGCGCTTACCGATATCGATGTCACCTACTTGCGCGGCCTCTACAGGATGAACGCCGGGATGTCCTATATCGGGCAGCGCGGCTCCATTGCCTTCAACATGAAAAGAACCCTGGGCGGCTATTAGGGCGCCTTGCGGGTCATTTCACGGCAACCAGCCTTATGCCGCCAAGGGCGCCCTGCTGCACCAACTCCACAAACCGAACATAGGAGCGGTGGAACGCGTCATGCCCAGTGGGGGTACCCGCCAGCTGCGCTTCGCCCCGCAGCGTCTGATACATCGCCAGCCTTTGGGTGAGGATCGGGGCCCATTCCCCGGTCAGGTCGGTGGTGGATACCTGGCGAAATCCCGCCGCCTCGACCAGGCCGCGATAGCCGGCGATGCTTTGAACCGGCTGGATGGCCATGCCGTCCCACATCAGCTGGGCGTCGGCTTCGCTCAGCGGGCGGTCCGCAATCCAGCTGGTAAAGGCGAGGCGGCCACCCTTTTTCAGGATGCGGAACGCCTCGGCCATGGTGCGATGGAGGTCAGGGACATGGCAGAGCGCTTCCTGGCTTATCACCATGTCGGCGCATTCATCGTCCAGCTCCACGTCCATCACATCGCCCTGGATGACGCGAGCGCGGTCCTGAAGGCCCACTAGATTCATTAGTTGCTGCGCGCCGGCGACCCGGCTCGGCGTCAGTTCGATGCCGGTCACCGTGACATCGTAGCAATGGGCGAGATAGCGGACCGTGCCGCCCAGGCCGGCGCAAAAATCCACGACATGCATGCCCTTTGCGATGCCGGCCTGGCGCACCAGCGCGTCGGTGGCCGACGTGCCGCCAAAATGATCCTGATCGTGCGGCCAGAGTTCTGGCGGCTGTACATTGCGCGTGTGGCCGCGGCCTGCCTGCAGCTTGGCCAGGATCATGCCGCAGGAGATGGGATGCTGGCTGTAGAAGAAAACCGTCTGGCTTTCCGCCGCGTCTGCCACCATTCCCACCCGCAGGCCCCAGTTACCGTTTCAAGCCAAAGGCATGGACCTTGGCGTCGTGGGTGACCAGGAACACCTTGCCCTTGGCCACGACCGGTTCCGAGAAGTGCACCCAGTTGGTCATGGTGTTCTTGCTGTCATAGAGCTGCTTGCCCGTGACGGCATCGAAGGCGAAGAGGCGCAGGTTGCTAACCGGAGTGGCGCGCATGGTGTTGCTTTCGGAAATGCGCATGCGGCGGTCGCCCTGTTTCAGGAAATTCTGCATCGCCTGGCCGCCAGTCTGCGTGGCGTAGAGCACGCCGTTCGCCACCACCGGCGGGTCGGGCATGATCATGTCGCCTGACTGCCAGACCGGAACGGCGCTGATCTTGCCGTCTTTCTGGATCACTTCCAGCGCCATGATGGAGCCGTAGGGCGTGGGGCCCTGGTTCACCGGGAAGGGCGGGGCTTCTTTCGAATTGCCGCCATGCATGGGCAGATAAAGGAAGCGGCGGCCATCGGGCGTCAGGTAGGTGGTGATGGCGCCCCACACGCCGCGGCCCGGATCGGTGCCGGTTTCCTCGTCATTGCCCAGGCGCGGCGATTGCCACAGCGGCGTCATGTGATCGTCGCCGCCCAGATTGTTGGCGTCGAGCAGGCGCAGGTAACCTTCCTTTTGCGTTGCGGCCACCAGCGTCTTGCCGGCGAAATCGAACACGACCGGCGAGGCGGAGCCCGACAGGTCCATCTTCAGGTTGTGGGCGTGGTTCTTTGGCAGGAAGGCGTCGACCACGCGCACGGCCTTGGGCGCGAGCTTGAGGATGGTTTCGCTGAAGTCGCCGCGCAGGGGATCGTGACGGCCATTGGAGGTTTCCAGGATCACGGTACCGCGCGGGCCGCGCGCCAGCGCGCCGCGGCCCCATGGGGCGGCGGGACGCGCGCCCGACGTAAAGAAGTAAGTGGCGCGGGGATTCTTGAGGTTCTTGACGTCCATGGCGCTGACGGCGCTGGCGTCCTTGAGAGGACCGGAGCCGCGGCGGATCAGGCCTGACATGGCGGCGGCGTACATGGGCGAGTCTTCGTTGACGACTTCGGCGCAGGCGCGGCCCGATGTGGTGTAGACCACATTGTCGATCAGGTTGAGGCTCCAGGCGCGGGCGAAGGGCGAGACGAATTCGGTGGGCGTCATCATTTCGGCGCCGTCGGCCAGGTTGAGAGCGCGCAGGTTGCCGTCATTGGAGATGACGAAGATCAGATTGCGCGCCTTGTCGATGGTGGGCGTGGCCTGGGGCGTGTTAGAGCACTGCCAGTCCGGCGGCTTGGTTGCCTTCACCGGATTGATGAAGGTCTTTTGCCAAAGGATATTGCCGCTGACGATGTCGAGCGCAAACAGCGTGTCGTCGCGGCCATGGATATAGAGAATGTCCTTTGCCCCTTGCGCGGTGGAAACGCCCGAGGCGATCACCGGGGCGGTAACGGTGGACAGGGTGTTGAGTTCGGTGGGGGTGGAGAGCTGGGTGGTCCAGACGTTGCGCAGGCGCGAGACGTTCTTGGTGTTCAGGGTCTTTTCGGCGCGGTTCCAGCCCGAGCGTTCGGGGTCATAGCCCCAGGTCAGCCATTCATCGACGGCCGGGGTTTCGACCTTTACCGGGATGGGGCGCGGCGGCAGGGTGCGCAGGTCGGCATCGAGGGCGGCGAGCTTGGCGGCGGTGTAGAGCTGGGGCGCGAACTGGCGCACCTCGGCCAGGGTGAAGTCGCGCGCTTCGGGCGGCGCCTTGGTGATGTCGGGGAAGTTCTTGACCAGTATGGCGTTGGCGGCGGGGTTGGCCATCAGCTCGCCGATGGTGGCGGTGTCGTGCGTCCAGGAGCCGCCCGATGTCTGGGCGAGCGTGGCAGTGCCGTACAGCAGGCCGGCCACCAAGGTGGCGGTGAGCAAAGACGCGATTTTCATGGGAGATTTCCTGTTTTCCAGCCCGCGCCGTCTGATGTGGCGCGGACGGAAAGTTCAGCCGGGGGTGCGGTGATGTCAACGGGCCTGTTTACCTTTTGCTAACCATGGAAATGGCGGCACAGGCGGGCTTTTCACAAGGGGTTCCACAGTAACGCTTTTCATACGGGCGCGGATCTAGACTTTGCGCGGGGCAAGAAAACAAACCGGGCAACGTGCGGCGCACGCAATCCATCTCGCATCTGGTGACCGCGATCACCGCCATTCTAGTGGTGGCGCTGGTGACGGTGTTTGCCTGGCAGGCGGTGAACGCCCTGAACGCGCAGCGCGAGGCGGTGCATATCAAGACCCAGTCGGCGATCGCGCGCGATATCGTTTCCGAAGGTGAATTTCGGTCCGGGCCGCAGCTATTCCAACCTGTCGACCTGGGTGAAGGTGTCGGAGTCGAGCCCGGTCTTCTATACCCAGATGGGCCACGACAATAACGCCTGGCGCGTGCCGGCCTATCAGCAGTTGGTGCGCAATGCGATCAAATGGGCGGCGTCGCCCGAAGCCCATGCCTGGGCCAAGGCGAACAAGACGAAGATTTTTAAGTGAGAAGCGGTTCGCCGTAAGGCGAATGGAATGGTCCGGTGGACCATTTCAAGCGACGAGCGCCGCGAGCTTGGGCGAGCGGCAGGATTGCTTATAGAGTGGGAGGGGCCGCAGCGATGCGGCCCTTTTCATTTCCAGGGATTTATTTCTGGGCGATGTGCTTTTCGATATAGGCGATGATGTCGCCGACCGACTTCATCTGGTCCTGGTCGCCTTCGGGCAGTTCGATGCCGAACTCTTCTTCCAGCCCCATCAACAGCTCGAACCGGTCCAGGCTGGACACCCCCAGGTCTTCGACCAAGAGGGCGGCAGGGTTGATCTGCTCGGGGTTGAGGAGCAGGGCCTTGCGCAGGACGGCGCTGACGCGGGCTTCGACAGTCATGGCAACCTTTGGGTGGGCGCACCCCCAAAAAGGCCCGGGGCGACTCTCTTTATATGGGAAATCCCGGCGGCTGTACCCTCAGGGAACTTTTTGTCAGTTTGGGGCGTTTTCAGCCCGGAGCCAGGGGTTTTTCATGATTTCGACCGGGTCGGGCGTCGCCGAACCATTCCTTACGGGCGGCGGCGACATGGCCTTGCGGATCGCGGGCCATGACTGGTCCGGCTCGCTGGGGCCGGTCGCGGCCTGGCCGGTCAGCCTGAAAACCACCGTCGGGCTGATGCTGCATTCCCCCGTGCCGCTGGTGCTGCTGTGGAGCACCGACGGCATCATGATCTACAACGACGCCTATTCGCAGTTCGCGGGCGCGCGCCATCCCAGCCTGCTGGGCTCGAAGGTGCGCGAAGGCTGGCCCGAAGTGGCCGACTGGAACGACAATGTGATGAAGGTCGGCATGGCCGGCGGCACGCTGTCGTACCGCGAGCAGGAGCTGGTGCTGAACCGGCGCGGGCAGATGGAATCCTGCTGGCTCAATCTCGACTATTCGCCGGTGATTGACGAAAGCGGCCAGCCCGGCGGCGTCATCGCCATCGTGGTGGAGATCACCGAACAGGTGGAAGCGGCGCGCGCTCTGGCGCAAACCGAACAGCGGCTGCAGACCGCGCTGTCGGCCGGGCGAAGACACCGACCGCAATTCGTACGTGCCCCAAATTGTTTTTCAACAGGACAGACAATGGCCTACACAGCTCAAGGTCTTTTCTCTCGTTTGCCGACCATGCCAGCCGACAAAGGTCATGGGGATGATTTGGAGGCAGTCGTCAACGATCCGAGGAATCAAGCTTTTCGCGATACAATGACGAAGGCGATGGCAGACTCACGCCCCACTGCGCAAAGTGAGAGCGCTGAACGTGGGGTTTTGATCCGTAGGAATTCCCGCGGCGATGTTTGGGGCAAGCCCTATTTTCCAACCGCTGGAAACAAGAAGGACTCGATTCTCTTTTCCTTCGTGGCCCAGCCAGAGCGCTATCATTCCGCGTCCGGCTATTTTCAGCCTGGCGGCGTGGCGCGGGCACGAAGGCGGGCCATCCGCGCCATGTTGTGGGGTGTGGCGCTGTTTCTGATGGGCCTGTCTGGTTATGTGGTGCAGAAGTCTGTTTCTGCCGACAACGTCGCCCTTGTCGATGGAATAGAAATGGCCGGCGCTTTGCTGGTCTTCAGCGGAGGGGTGGTGCTTTGCGGAGGGTTCTTTGCCTTTTGCGCCGCGCTATTCCTGAAACGGGTCTGATGTCTGTCAGATGCGCCCCGCCGCCTTCGGGCCGGCGGGGTTTTTTGTTTGGCGATGTGCTAGAAGACGCGCATGACCAAAGATGAAATCACTGCCTGGGCGCTGGCCAATGGCTGGACCATGATCGACGGCTTTCCCAGCCTGACCAAACCGACCAAGCCGCATCCGGCCATCGTGCGGCTGGTGCTGAAGGCCACCGTCGCCAGCGTCGAGATCAAGAAGCCGGCGGGGAAATGGGAGAAGGTCTCGGGCGAGGCCTATTCCAGGATCGAGGCCGCTCCGGACAGCGGCATGCCGGGCGGGCTGGGTTTGGGCACGATTTCCGGGCTCACTTTATTAATGCAGGACAATCAGGACCGGAAAATGATGGCCGGCATAGGCGCTATGAAGCCCTAAACGGGCCTTCCACCTATCTTTTTGCCCGGATGGGAATAAAGGAGGGGCCGAAATCCCCACCCGAAAGTTCCCCTTGAGCTTCCCCGCCACCCATCCCGCTCTTTCCCGCGCCCTTGCCGAGCGCGAATACACCACGCCCACCCCGGTGCAGAAGGCGGTGGTGGAGCCGGAGGCCGAAGGGCGTGACCTGCTGGTGTCGGCCCAGACCGGATCGGGCAAGACCATCGCGTTCGGCATGGCGCTGGCCGAGACATTATTGGAAGGCGCCGATACGTTCGGCCCCGCAGGCGATCCGCTGGCGCTGATCATCGCGCCGACCCGCGAACTGGCGCTGCAGGTGCAGCGCGAACTGGCCTGGCTGTATCATTATGCGGGCGCGCGCATCGTGTCGTGCGTGGGCGGCATGGATCCGGGCCGCGAGCGGCGCGAATTGAATGACGGCGCGCATATCGTGGTGGGCACGCCGGGCCGTCTGCGCGATCACCTGGAACGCCGGGCGCTGCGCGTGACGTCGCTGAAGGCTGTGGTGCTGGACGAGGCCGACGAAATGCTCGACATGGGCTTTCGCGAAGACCTGGAATTCATTCTGGAGACGACGCCCGCCGAGCGCCGCACCCTGTTGTTCAGCGCGACGCTGCCCAAGCAGATCGTGACGCTGGCGACGCATTACCAGAAGGATGCCCTGCGCATCGCCGCGCGCGGCGAAAGTTCGGCGCATGCCGACATCGAATATCGCGTCATTCGCATCGCCGGCAACAAGATCGAGCGCGCGGTGGTCAACCTGCTGCGCTTCATGGACCCGCCGGGCGCCATTGTGTTCTGCAACACCCGCAACGCCGTGCGCCACATGGAAGCCCAGCTTACCGAGCGGGGCTTTTCCTGCGTGGCGCTGTCGGGCGAGCTGTCGCAGAGCGAGCGCAACCATGCGCTGCAGGCGCTGCGCGATGGCCGCGCCAAGGTGTGCGTGGCCACCGACGTGGCGGCGCGCGGCATCGACCTGCCGGGACTTAGCCTCGTGATCCATGCCGATCTTCCCAACGATGCGCAGGTCTTGCAGCATCGCAGCGGCCGCACGGGCCGCGCCGGCAAGAAGGGTGTGTCGGTGCTGCTGGTGCCGCCGTCGCGCCGCCGCAAGGCCGAAGAAATGCTGGGCCGCGCCCGCGTGCAGGCCGTGTGGGGCAATGCGCCGTCGGCCGAGGAAATTCGCAAGATCGATCACGAACGGCTGCTGGCCAATCCGCTTCTGACCGAAGGCGCCAGCGAGGACGAGCTGACGATGGCCGATGAACTCCTGGCCCGCGCCGATGTGCGCCAGGTGGCGGCGGCGTTCGTGAAGATGTACCGCGCCGGATTGCCCGCGCCGGAGGAAATTGAAGAAGACGTGCCGTTCCAGCCGCGCGGCGACAAGCATTCGCGCGAGCACAAGCACCGGGAACCGCGCGAGCATTCGCCCCGCGAACGTACCCCGCGCGAAGACGGGCCGCGCCCGAAACGCGAATACTCCCCGCGTCCCGAAGGCGAAAAGCGCGAATACAAGCCGCGTCATGAAGGCCCGCGCGAGGAGCGCGGCAGCAAGCCGGGCGGCATGGAAGGCGGCGTGTGGTTCCGGCTGAATGTGGGCCGCGAGCGCAAGGCAGATCCCAAATGGCTGCTGCCGGAAATCTGCCGCCAGGGCGAAGTGACCAAGAAGGAAATCGGCGCGATCCGCGTGTTCGAGACCGAGACCCTGTTCCAGGTCGCGCCCGGCGCGGTGGAAAAGTTCAGCGAACTGGTGACGGCGCGCAAAAAGGGCGGCGTGCGCATCCTGCCCGCCCGCGACCAGACCGGCGAATCCCATGGCCGTCCCTATGGCGAGCGTGACGAAGCCGAGAAGGCGCCCGATGCGCCCGCGCCCGCCGCCGCGTCGCGCGAGCCGAGGGCCGACTTCCACGGCAAGAAGAAGTTCGACGCCAAGCCCTTCGAAGGCAAGAAGCCCGATGGCGGCGACAAGCCGTTCACCGGCAAGAAGTTTGCCGGGAAGAAATTCGACGGCAAAAAGAAATTCGGCGCCAAGAAGTTCGGCAAACCCGGCGGCGGCTACAAGGGCAAGAATCCCCGCACCCCCAGCGCCTAGTTTTCGCCCGCGCCAACCGTCTATAGTCACCCAAAGCGATCGCGGGGACGGGTATGGACGGCAAGGTGCGCAAGGTCACGATTTCGGGCCGCGACCTGTTCGTGTGCGACGGACTGATCGATACCGGCATGGCGACCCAGCTCGGAATCGCGGTCAAGGGCCTGCATTACAAGCGCAGCGAGAAGAGCCGGGCCGATGTGCCGGCGCTGTCTTCGGCTGCCGATCTCGATCCGGCGGTGGTCGCGGCCGATCCGTTTTTCCAGCGGCTCAAAGCGGTGGCGCAGAAGATGTTTCCGGGCGAAACGCTTAGCGACCTGCGCGCCTATGTGAATTCCAGCGTCTATGGCGACAGCTATTTCGCCCATCGCGACTGCCCGCAAGAGAGTCACAATGTCACGGTGCTGTATTACGCCAACCTGATCTGGCAGACCGACTGGGGTGGCGAGACCATCTTCTATAACGACGATGAAGACGCCGTGCTGGCGGTGACGCCCAAACCTGGCCGGCTGGTGGTGGGCCGCGGCGCGATCCTGCACCGGGCCAATGTGCCGACGCGGTCCTGTTACGAGGAACGTCTGACGGTGGCCTACAAGCTGATGTCCAGCGGACCAAAATAGAAAAGGCGGCGCAGCCACGCGCCGCCTTTATTGTTTGTCATTCCCGGCGAGGCCCATGCGCAGCATGGGGCGAGGGAAGGGAATCCATCTTTCCGTCCGGTGTGCGCTTTAATATGGATTGTTCGTACGCTGCCGCTACGAAATCCCTCGGCGCTGCGCGCCTCGCCGGGAATGACAGGTCAGTTATTCCGCTCGATCTTGTGGACCTTGGCCAGAACGGAGTCGGCGACCCAGATGGTTTTCTGGTCCTTCGATACCGCCATGTAATGGCCTTCGCCGATATCGTTGGAATCCTTCACCATGCCGGCCTTGCCGAACCAGCCCTGCACCGATCCGTCCCAGCCCATCTTCAGAACCTGGCCGTGGCGACCGGTGGACAGCCACAACTGGCCGGTGGCGTCTTCATAGAAGCCGCAGGTGACGTGCGGGAGCTGGATTTCGCGGTTGCGCTTTTTCAGGTCTTTGTCGAACACCACGATCTTGGCCGATGCGCGGTCGGCGACCCAGACTTCGCCGGTGGGCGCGATCACCACCGAATGGATCACCGGCAGCATGCCGTCGGTGCGGGCCATGTTCACGCTGGCGAGAAATTTCCCATCCTTGTCGAACTTCATCACGCGCGGATCGCCGCCGGGAATGGCGGGCGCCCGCACGAACACGCCGCGCGGCTTGGCGGCGCGCACCTGGGGAATGTCCAGCGTGGCGCAGAAGGTGCAGTCGGCGGGCGGCGAGGTGCCGCCATGGCTCTGCACCACATAGAAACTGTCATCCTTGTCCCAGGCGATGTCGAGCGGCTGGTTGAACATGCCGTTCCACTTGGCGTCGTCCCAGGCGGCATTCTCGCCGCGCACGCCAAAGGTGCGGATCGGGTCGCCATTGGGGTTCAGCTTCCAGATCACATTCATGAAGCTGTCAATGATCCAGATATTGCCATGGCGATCGATGCGGATGCCGTGCGGGTTCATCGCGATATTGGGGTTGAACACCCGCAGCACCCTGGTGCCGGTGGGGTCATATTCCACCATCATGATCGCCGGGTTGCGGTTGAAGACGATCAGGTTGCCGTTGGGGCGCAGCGCCAGGGCGGCGACATTGCCGAACTCTTCCCCGTTGGGCGCCACCGGGCGCTTGGCGAAACGGTATGGCAGCTCGGGCGCATTGGGGGTGACGACGGGCGGTTCAGGCTGCTGCGGCGGCACCGGCGCGGGGTTGGCGACCTGCGCCGACGCGGCACCGGTCAGCAGCAGCGCGGCGGCAAGACATAAGGCGAATTTCGACATGGGCCCCCCAAAGGCGTTTGGTTTTGTGGGCCAAGAAAACGCCTGTTGGGACGCGATGGCAACCCTTAGTGGCTTGCCGCGCGGCCCGTCAGCACCGCGATATCGCCCCGGTCCGCCACCGTGTCATGCCAGGGGAAGTGCAGGGTGGGGTCGTTGACATGGCGCTTCATGCGGATGGTCAGGCGTGCGCCCGCGCCGGGCGACAGGCGCAGCGGGAAGTGCGGCGCATCCAGCTTGGTGGTGGCCGTGCCGTCCGACACCGATACAAGCTGATGTTCGGCATACGCGCCGCCCTGCACGATCAGGCTCTTCGCCTTGCTCTGGTTCAGGTTGACGAAGGTGACGCTGACATGGTCGGCGCTCCAGCCATCGACCAGCACCGCAACATCTTCGGGCACGCCGGCGCGGCGGCGTTCGGGATCGAAATAGCGCAGGCGGGAGAATTGCAGCGCCCCGCCCTGGCCGGGCGACGAGGGCGCCCAACTTGGATGGCCGATATAAAGGCCGGCGCACATCAACTGGGTCAGGGGTTCGCAGGCGGGCGTGCCGGGATTGAACTCCAGCGCCGCATCGGCCAGCCGCATGTCGGCGGCCGTGGTGTCGGCATCGACCTGCTGCATGCGCTTGCGGATTTCGGTCAGCGCCGCGCGCAGCGCCTTCACCGGATAGGTGGGATTCTTGCCTTCCAGATAGCTGTACCAGCCGGTTTCCTCGCAGCGCGCCCGGTCAGACGGCTTCATCGACAGGTAATAGCTTTCCAGGAAGTTGAACTTGTAGTTGCCGGGGCGATAGCTGTACCAGCCGTCATCGCCATGCATGGTGGGCGATGACTTCACGCCATTGATCACCTTGGCCTGGGCGTCGATCTTGTCGGCCTGGCGGCGCCACACATCCAGATATTTGTCGTCGCCCTTTGTCACCAGATAGGCGTTCATGAAGCCCACGAAGGAACGCGGCAGGCGATTGCGGTCGGCGCGCTTGCCGGTCTGCGGCACGATGGGGCTGAACGACCAGCCGTAAACGCCGCCATACCATTTGCCGTCGGCATCGCCGCCGGGCTTGCCGTCCAGGTGGCCGACATTCGACGGAATGATGTCGTTGTTGGCGCGGGTGCGTTCGATCCAGGCGTCGGTATACTCGACGATCCAGGCTTTGTATTTCTGCTCATGCGTCAGCATGTAGGCGGTTGCGGCCAGCGATGTCGCAACCAGGTTCAGCGGATTGTCGCCGACCACATCGTTGTAATCCTTGAAGTGCGCCAGGAACTCGTCGTAGTTCGCCTCGCCATGCGCCAGGGTGGGAAAGCGGTGCACCACATCGATGGGATCGCCCGCCCAGTCCAGCGCCGTGGCCTTGCGCATCATCGGGCCTTTCGACCCGTTCATCATGCTCTTGATCAGCTTCAGCTTGGGATCGTAGTTGGGCGCGCCCGGATCTTCGTCCATGTAGAAACCGGCGAAACGCTTGACCCGTTCGCGGTAGCGGCGGTCATAGGGATTGGCCAGCGGCATCTGGGCAAAGACCGTCAGGCCTTCGCCGTTATGCTGCCAGTCCATCTGGGTGGGCCATTCCTTGTAATACATGCCGCCCTTGGCAAACGGCACGTCGGTGGTCTTGGCCGCGGTGAACTGGCGGACATGGCCCTCATAGCCCTTTTCGTACATCTGGCGCAGAACCTCGTCGCCGCCCAGCGCATAGACATGCGGCCAGTCGTTCAGATGCTCGATGGCGTCATCCGGGCCGTCATTGCCGCCCCAGCGCTCGATCGTTTCCAGATAGCCGTTGTTGGGATTGAAATAGCGTTCCCAGAACTTGACGCAGGCCTCGGCATTGGCGCGCAGCAATTCGCGTTCCAGCAGCGCCCATTCCGGCGGCTCCATCGGGGTGGAAATGCTGAAGCCGCTCGGCGCGGCGTTCAGCTTCAGCGGCAACAGGGCGATGGTGGCCGCAGAGCCCATCAGGAATCCGCGGCGGGTGCTGTTGGTCATGGTCGCGAGGCCTTACGGGTTGAGCGAAGACAGGTAGGCGACGATGTCGATGCGCTGGTCCGGGGTCATCTTCTCGACCTGCTGCTTCATCATGGCGGCGCCCGGTCCGTTGCGCGCGCCGGTCTTGAAGTCATACAGCTGGCGCGTCATCTGGCTGGGCGAACGGCCGGCCAGCGGCGGCACATCGCCATTGCCCTTGAATTCGGGGCCGTGACAGGCGGCGCAAGGAAAGCCGCCGGCTCCGCTTTCGACCAGCTTCTTGCCGCGCGCGATCGAACCCTTGGGCACATAGGCGACAAAGCCGATGGCCGAAGCGCGCGAGTCGATGTGATGCTCGTCTTCCGGGGTCTCGATGATGCGCTTGCCGATGGGTTCGCGCGGGCCGGGCACCACGATCAGCATGTTGCGGCGGTCGATGTCGGTCTTGGGCACGGTGTCGGTTTCCACGACGCGGATCCATTTCTTGTATTTCACCTTCGAGAAGTAATCGGCGGCGATCTTCACTTCGGCGTCGTTGGAATGGCGCGCCACTTTCAACATGGAATTGATCGAGCCCATGCGGTTGGTCGAGGATTTGCGCGCGCCTTCGCGCATGTCCTTCACCTGCTGCACGATATAGTTGGCGGGCAGGCCCGCCATCGAGGAATTCTCCGGCTTGCCCTGGCCGTTGGGCAGGTGACAGAAGCCGCAGGCCGACACTTCGGGCTTGCGACCATGCTCGACGATGGTCGGCATCTTGGGATGGCTTTCGGGATACCAGTCCGGCACGTTCCAGCGGTCGTTGACCTGGGCGGTGGTGAAGACTTTTTTCGAACCCTTCACGCGGCGCTTCTCATTAGGGTCCTGCGGCGGCCAGGGATGGGTCGCCACCGCAAAGGCCCAATAGGGCAGGGGATCATCCTTCAGGATCTTGCCGTTCTGCGGCGGCAGCGTCTTGGGATCGATATCGACGATCTTGCGCTGCTGCGCCTGGCCGCCCGCGCCGCTTTGCGCCAGCGCGCCGCCACCAAACAGCGCCACGCCCACCATGGCGGTCGCCGCCACGCTCATGCCGGCCAGAATAAGTGTCAGTTTGCGCATGCGTTTCCCCTGTGCCGCCCCTTGGGCCTGATTGGCCGAAGTGGCGCATGAAAACCGCCTGCCGGGCAAGGAAAAATCGCCGCAGATCGCGCCTTCTCACAGGCCGATGGCGGCAAGGATGCGGCCCATAACGCAGTTGCGAAAAGGCTTGCCGCGCGCGCCACCCCCTTGGCCTTGGGGCCGGGGCGAGTCAGGGTGGGGCGCTATCGGGTCGGGGGACTTGCATGAAAATCATCGCTCTGGCGTCGGCGCTGCTGCTGGGCGCATCCATGTTCGGCATGGCCGAGGCGCAGACGCGACGGCCCGCCACCATCAACTACGGCTATGTCTTCGGCGAGTATGACTATTACGACGCCAAGGGTGGCTCGCTAAACGGCGGCGGCATCGGCGCGGGCTGGCGGCTCAGCCGCCACTTCGCCGTGCAGGCGGGCGGGCAGTATTCGCGCAAGTCGGGCGTGGATTTCACCAACGGCTATGTCGAAGGCTTGTTGCTGATGCCGCTGGGTCCGCGCTTCACGCTCAGCGCCTCGATCGGCGGCGCTTATGCCCGCGCCGAAACCAGCGTCACGCTGCTGACCGCGCCGCCGGTCACCGTCACCGCGTCCACCTCCGGTGGCGGCTATCGCGCGGGCGTCGGCGCGGAATACTGGATCGCCCCGCAATGGAGCCTGCGCGCCGGCTTCCACCGCCAGAACGCGCTGGGCGTGGCGGACGATATGAGCGTGGGTATCGGGAATCGGTTCTGATTTTTGCGCGGCGCGAAAAACAAAAAGGCCCAGCGTTGATACCGAGCCGTTCTGTTATAAAAACCTACTGTGGTTTCGGGTGTATTTGGATGTATTCGGGCTCGGCGATCCTGACGTGCGCTGGCTGTGTTTTGAAAAAATTCATCACCTTATCGTTCTCGACTTGATCACCATTCAGGATGTCTATGATGGGGCGGCGTGAAGCACCGATTATCCCAGGTATCATCGCGCGCATCATGTCGCTCACAGGTTCTGGAATCTGCGCCTTAGGGCTTCGCTTATCGAGCACATCTACACCCAAAGGGTCGATCAGAAATAGCTTGAGCCCTTTCTCGACCGCTGCCTGAATTGCTTGGTTGATATGGCTATCGCTAAAACTATATCCGATGATCATGAGATGCGTTTCAGGCTCATGTAACATCCTCTGAAACTCGGTTTGATACCGAGCCAGAATCTTGGACGAACCAATATTTGCGCTCTTGTTACCGCCCAGAACCAACATCCGCTCCCCTTCCGGTTCTGAAAACCAATTGTGTGAGCCGTGCAGTTTGTAGATAGGCTGGTAATTTTCCTGCGCGGTTAAGTTTTGATCTGGCATGAGTGGCCCGCGCAGCATGAAAGGGTAAGGCGGCTCAGGCTGCTCGATAAATTTCATGTATGGCAAATAAGACCCGTACCAGCGCTCGTTCCATCGAACAGGTCCCGCATATACGGTTTCCAGGAAGGTGTCTTGATTGAGCGTGAATACTCCGTCGAAGCGCGCAAGAAAAGTTTGTAGGTGATTGTGATCGCGATAATTGAATTTGTTGAAAGCCGCCTGCATCGCACTGAACAGCGAGATAATCGCTCGCGTCATTTTATCTAGATGCTGCTTGGCTTCTGCGGACTTCTGCTTGTCAAAGGCGCTTTGAACGGCAGCAAATGCGCCTTCAAAACCTTCGCCCCGCAGTTTAGCGTCCCAAAGAACGTTCCTTAAGTGGGCATCTACTTCGTCAGCGCTAAGAAGAAATTCAAACGCTTCATTAGCGAGCCAGCCGCCCCAATTTCGGCTAAAACCCGCTCCGGTTAGTAAGTAGTGCGGCACGAACCTAACCTTCTAAAAATTACTTCGGAATCAGCACATCCTTCACCGGGGTGCGCGGCACGCTGCCCTTGTCCAGCACCAGCGTCACGGCGACATGCACCGGGCCGCTGCCAGCAGCGGGGCGACCGTCATGGGGCAGTCCGCGCGGCACCAGGAAGCTTTCGCCTGCCTTGATCACCTTGGGCGGCTGGCCCTTGATGAAAACCTCGAAGCTGCCTTTGACGACCTGCGCCATCTCGACGCCCTCATGGGTGTGCGCGCCGACGGTTTCGCCCGGCTTGAAGTCGCGGGTGGTGATGATCACCGTCTGCGGCCTGGAGCCTTCGGGAATGTCGTAACTCTGGGTGTTGGGGCCCTGTTGCACGGCCATCACGCCGCCCGACTGGGCCAACGCGGCGGAGCCTGCCGCCAACATCACGCCCGCGATCACAAGCGCACCGGTTTTCATGTCTTTCTCCCCATTATCCTTGTCCAAGGATGGCGGGTCGCATTTTCGCCCGCAAGCCTGTATGATGCGCGCATGGCCAACAAGAAAATGATTACCAACGCTGAAACTAGGCAGGACGCCGCCGACCGCCGCACCCAGATGGTGCGGGACGAGATGGCGAAGGAGCGCGCCGCCACCGACGCCAAGACCGCGCGGCTCAAAGCCCTGCGCCTGGCGCAGGAACAGGAAGCCGCCGCCGCGGCGCCGCCGACAAAGGCGAAAAAGCCCGCCAAATCCAAGAAATAGGGTAACGCGTCAGTCCGGCTGGATCTGATCGCAGGTGTCGCACACGATCACGGCGTCGCCGGACTGCGTGCGCCCGTTTTCGGCATGAAGGCCGGGCGTGACGCCGATCAGGCGGCGATCAGGGCCGCGCGGGCGGTCCTGCGCGGTGGATTCATTCCATGTCACCGCGCCGGTCTGGCCGCAGTTGGAACAGGTGATGTCGATCTGAAATTGTCCGCGCGCTTCGATTACGAAGCCGTGACGCGGCGGGTGCGCACGGGCTTGGGCGCGGGCGCATGCTTCTGCGCCTCGGCGTCTTCTTGTTCCTTGGCCAGGCGCAGGGCTTTGAGCCGCGCGGTCTTGGCGTCGTTGGCTTTGCTTTCGGAATCCATCTGCTGCTTCACTATCTGGGTGCGTGTCTGCCACACCTGTTCCAGGCCACCGGGTGTGCGGGTGGGGCTGCGGTGCTTGCCATGGGCATTGGTCATCGAAAGCGTCCTTTAAGTGAAAGCGGGTGGCCGCGAACGGCCACCCGATCTCGTCGTCTTTAGACGGCCTGCAGATTGCCGGCCTTGGCGCCGCGCGCATCCGGGAGGATGTCGAACTGCACCTTCTGGCCTTCATTCAGCGAGCGCATGCCGGCCGCTTCAACAGCCGAAGCGTGGACGAACACGTCCTTGCCGCCGTCGTCGGGAGCGATGAAGCCGAAACCCTTGGAGGTATTGAAGAACTTGACGGTACCGATGGCCATGATTTTTCCTTTGGATCATCGAGGTTCCGCCGGCGCGAGATGCGCAGGCGGTGTGGAACAAGTCGAGGCCTAAAGGAAGTTTTTCAGTTCGTTCCGGCGCGCTATTGCGAGTCAGAGAGGACTTAAAGCGCTTCGTCTGACGTAAACACAGAACCACGTGCCTCAGACCATAGAGGAAAACTGCGAAAACACAAGGCTGTCAGCGAAGCTGCTGTTAATGCTGGATAAAGTCAGAGCGGCTGGACGTTAACCGCGTCCGCTTTCGCCGTTCCGAGCTTGTTGCGCAGCGGGAACAGGAAAGCATCGGCTTCGATTTCGAACACGTCGCCGTCCTTGGTCTGCACGCCCGCGCTGAACGACAGCGTCGCGGTGCCGAAGAAATGCACATGCACGTCGCCGGGGCGGCGGAAGCCGGAATACTTGAAGTGATGCGCTTCCAGGTTGGCGATGGTGTGGCTCATGTTGTTTTCGCCCGACAAGAACGGCTTGTCGAAAATCGTCTCGTTGCCACGGCGCACTTTCGACGTGCCGGTGACGGCGTCGGGCAGGGCGCCGGTGCGCAGCTCGGGGCCAAAGCTGCACTGGCGCAGCTTGGAATGGGCCAGCCACAGATAGTTGAACTTCTCGGTGACGTGATCCGAAAACTCGTTGCCCAGCGCATAGCCCAGCCGATAGGGCTGGCCGTCGTCGCCGATAATATAAAGTCCGACGATCTCCGGCTCCTCGCCGCCATCCTGGGCGAAGGCGGGCGAGGAAAATGCGGCTTCCGGTGCCACGATCGACGCGCCGTCGCCTTTGTAAAACCATTCGGGCTGCGCGCCTTCTTCGCCGTCTTTCGGCTTTCCCTTGTCCAGGCCCAGCTTGAACATCTTCATGGAGTCGGTGAGCACGTCTTCGCCGGACAATTTCTTGTGCATGGCGTCGCGCCCTTCGGCGCTGCCCAGATGTGTCAGACCGGTGCCGGTGACGATGGTGTGGGCGCTGTCGGTCGGGTGATCCAGCGGCGCCAGCACGCGCCCCTCGCTCAGCGCCGCGCGGATATCGACACTGTCGCCCAGGCCCAGATCGGCCAACTGCGCTTCCAGCGAGACGCCGGCCTTGATGGCCTTGCGCGCCAGGTCATAGGCGCTGGTGACGCCATTGACGATGCGCCCCCTGGCATCGGCATCCAGCGCGGCAACGGCGCGCGCCCCATCCTTGGTCGTGAACTGCACCAGCCGGAGAACCATGAGATTGTCCTTATATAAGTAGGCCCTTGGACGGTCTTTTCGCGCCGTCGGGCGCCAAAGGCAAATCGGCGCGGAACCTGCCCAGCCGGGCGGCGTTCACGGGGCATGAAACTGACGATCTGCGTGGCGATTTTATTTGTGGCAGGACTGTGGCCGGGACTGGCCCGCTATCAGGGCGGCGTCCGCCAGCCGGAGCCGCAAACGCATGTCCTCACCACGCTGAAGCAGCAGCCCGCGCCCGTGCTAGGCTGGGCGCAGAAGCTCAAGCTGCGGTCCTGATGCGCACCACCCAGATCGTTTTCGCGCTGATTCTTGCGGCGTTTCTGTTCTTCGTCCTCAAGCTGCTGGGCCTGTTTCTGAAATTCGCCCTGATCGCCGCGGTGCTGGGTTTTGTTGTGGGGCTGCTGTTGTGGCACCTGCTGTCGAAGTTCTTTCGGCAGCGCAGCAACTGAACTCTTGTCAAAGTGTGTCAGCGGGCTGCGGCTTTCGTGCAGTCTGAACATGCAAGAAACCCCTTCTTTGCCGCAGCGGGGCGCGGTTTAATATGCCTTGAGGGCAGGGACGACAAACGTCCCGCGTATAGGCGTCAAGGGAGAAAGCATGTCCGGTATCAATCGCAGACACATGATGGCAGCCACGTCGGTTGCCGCGCTGATGGGCCAGCAGGCCTTCGCGCAGGCGCCGGCCAAGCCGGCCGCTTCGGCGCCGGTCGCCGCCGCCAAGATTGCCGACACCGACTGGGATCAGTTCGGCGGCAATCTCGCCAGCCACCGCTATTCGCCGCTGGACCAGATCGACGCGTCGAACTTCAACAAGCTGGAACTGGCCTGGAAGTTCAACACGGATTCGCTGGGCCCGACGCCCGACGCCTATTTCAATTCCACGCCGCTGATCATCAAGGGCCGCATCTACACCACCGCCGGCATGCGCCGCGACGTGGTGTGCCTGGACGGCGCGACGGGCGAACTGCTCTGGGCCTACCGCTATGACGAAGGCCAGCGCATCGGCAGCCGCGGCGGCCCCGGTTTCGGCTGTTCCTACTGGACCGACGGCACCGAAGAACGCGTGATCTTCTGCACCCGTGGCTACAGCATGATCTCGCTGGACGCCAAGACGGGTCTTCCGGACCCCAAGTTCGGCACCGGCGGCATCGTCGACCTGCGCCAGAATTTCGACCAGGAAGTCGATCCCAATCGCGGCATCGTCGGCATCCATGCCCCGCCGCTGGTCACCAAGAATGTGATCGTGGTCGGCAACGCCCCCACCGCGGCGGTGAAGGGCTATCTGCGCGGTTTTGACGTGCGCACGGGCGCGCGCAAGTGGATCTTCCACACCATCCCCAAGAAGGGCGACTTCGGCTACGACACCTGGCTGGTGGAAGGCCAGGCCGAGAAGGCCGGCAATGTCGGCGTCTGGGCGCCGATGTCGGCGGACGAAGAGCTGGGTCTTGTGTATGCGGGCGTCGAACTGCCGCCCACCGACCTGAACGGCACGCAGCGTCACGGCAATGCGCTGTTCAGCGAAAGCCTGGTGGCGCTGGATATCGAAACCGGCAAGCGCAAGTGGCACTACCAGCTCACCCATCACGGCTTGTGGGACTATGACATTCCCTGCGCCGCGATAATCTGCGACCTGAACATCCGCGGCCGCACGGTGAAGGCGATCGCCCAACCCTCCAAGCAGGGCTACCTGTATGTGCTGGACCGCACGAACGGCAAGCCTGTCTGGCCGATCCCGGAAAAGCCGGTGCCGAAGGGCGATGTGCCGGGCGAATGGTATTCGCCGACCCAGCCCGTTCCCTCGCGCCCGCCGGCCTATGACGCCAACGGCATGCTGGAAAAGGACCTGATCGACTGGACGCCCGAGATCAAGGCGCGCGCGCTGGCGATTTCCAAGCACTACAAGATGGGCCCGGCCTTCACGCCGCCGCCCTTCGTTACTCCCGGCAAGGGCATCTTCGGCCTGATGATGCTGCCCGGCACCCAGGGCGGCGCCAACTGGCCCGGCGGCTCGTACGACCCGGAAACCCGCAAGGTCTTCATCTATTCCAAGACCCGCATGGAAGCGGTGGGCATGCAGTACAATCCGGGCAATCCCACCCAGCTCCAGCAGGCGGGCCTGGTCACCGCGCCGAACACCGCCGATCCGAATGGCGGCATCTTCGGTTCGGCGGCGAGCCTGAAGGGCGGCACCACCCGCAGCTTCGTCAGCGTCGATGACGGCATCAATGCGCCGATCGTGCCGCGCCTGCTGTCGATCGAAGGCCTGCCGTTGAACAAGCCGCCGTTCGGCCGCATCACCGCGCTCGACCTCACCGACGGCACCATGGCCTGGCAGGTTGCGCATGGCGAAACGCCGGACTTCATCAAGAACCACCGTCTGCTCAAGGGCGTGAAGATTCCGCGCACCGGCCAGTCGGGCATCCTGGGCACCCTGGCCACCAAGACGCTGGTGATCTGCGGTGACGCGGGCGTGTTCACCGATGAACAGGGCCGCAAGGCCGCGCGTCTTCGCGCCTATGACAAGAACACCGGCGAGGAAAAGGGCGCCGTGTTCATGGAGAAGGTGCAGACCGGTTCGCCCATCACCTACATGCTGGGCGGCAAGCAATACATCGTGCTGGCCACCTCCAACGGCTACGGCGCTGACCTGGTTGCCTATCGCTTGCCGGGATAATGGAAAAGGCCGTCACATGCGCGGCCTGTCTTGCATCTTTGCTTTTGCTTGCGCCTAGCGCGCAAGCCGCGCCTGCGCCGGAGAAAAAACCGGCGCAGGCGTCTTCGCTTAAAAAGCCCCCTGTAAAAAAAGCCGCGCCAGTTCTTTCGGAATACCAGAAAGAACAGGCGATGAGCCCGGCGCAATTGATCCGCCGCTGGAAGACGCATGTGGCCAAGGCGTCAAAACGCTTCGGCGTGCCGGTGGCCTGGATCAATGCGGTGATGCGGGTGGAAAGCGGTGGCCGCACCATGCTGTCGGAAAACATGCGCATGGTGTCGAACAAGGGCGCTATGGGCATCATGCAGGTGATGCCGGGCACCTATAAGGAGATGGCCACCGATCACCGTCTGGGCCCCGACGCCTTCAACGCCCATGACAATATCCATGCCGGCACCGCCTATCTGCGCTGGCTGCGCGGCAAGTATGCCTATCCCGCGATGTTCGCCGCCTACAATGCCGGGCCGGGACAGGTCGATGCGGCCATGCAGAAAGGCACGGCGCTGCCCAAGGAGACGCGCGACTATGTCGTGCGCATCAATGCGATCCTGGGCGGCAAGGATGACGGCACCTCGATCTTCTCGACCAAGCTGACGCGGCCGGACGGCAGCGACGTTCTGATCGATCCCTTGGCGGTGGTGTCGGTGCGCGCCGCGCTGCCGGGCGAATACGGCCCCGATGTGCGCTCGGTGATCCGTCTTGGCGGACGCCAGACGCAGGGCGTGCGCGAGGAACTTGCGGATGTGACCTCTGCCATCCGCCTGCGCGGCGGGAAGATCTGAGGGAGCGGTATGTCGTGCGGGTGGTTACAGCCCCGACCGTCCAGCCGCGCCACTGAAAGTAAGGCGAAAATAACCGCGTCTGCGCGGCACGAAATGCAGCAAAAACAAGGATTCTGCGCGCATCCGGAACTCGTCCGCCTGCCGGGACGTTCCTTTTTACCTATGTATGTGTGCCGTCCCATGAACCTCCATGTCAGTCCCTCGATGAACGACCTGGCCGCCCCGGACTTTCTCAAAGATGGCGGCGCCTGTGGCGCGGTTCTGCGACAGCGCAACTGGGACGCGACCCAGATGGGTGCGGTGCAGGATTGGCCGCCATCGCTGCGCGTCATGTTGCGCACCGTCCTGGCATCGCACCAGCCCATGTGGCTGTGGTGGGGCGCCGACATGATCCAGTTCCACAATGACGCGCTGATCCCGCTGCTCGGCAACCGCCATCCCGACGCGCTGGGCCTTCCCGCCAAGCGCGCCTGGCGCGAAGGTTGGAAACAGATCGCCGAACGCGCCCAGGCCGCCATGGCCGGTCATGCCTGCTTTTTCGAAGCCGATGCTTTGGCGATGGGACGCGGCGCCGAAGAGGAAAGCTATTACACGTTTTCGCTTTCGCCGGTGTGCGGCGAAGACAGTGCGGTGAGCGGCGTGCTGGGCATCATCACGGACGAAACCGACCAGGTGCGATCCTCGCGCATGCTGGCGCTGGAGATCGAGCATCGCCGCCGCATCGAACGCCACCAGAACTTGCTGCTGGATGAACTCAACCATCGGGTGAAGAACAGCCTGGCCACCGTGCAGGCGATGGCGATGCAGACCTTGAAGGGTGTCGATGCGCCGGCGCGCGATGCCTTCCTGGCGCGTCTGTTCGCGCTGTCCAGCCAGCATGACCTTCTGACCATGGACAATTGGGAAGGCGCCTCGCTGGAAGGCGTGGTGCGCCGCGCGCTGCGTCCCTGGCGCGAGGAAGGCCAGACCCGCTTCACGGTCGATGGCCCGGCGGTGCATCTGGATACCAAGCGGGCGCTGGCGCTGGGCATGGGCTTTCACGAACTGGCGACCAATGCCGCGCGCTATGGCGCTCTCTCCAACACCACCGGCATTGTGGCGGTGAGCTGGGATATTGCGCCCGACGGCAGGACGCTGCGCCTCATCTGGCGCGAAACCGGCGGGCCTGCGGTGGCATATCCGCAGCGCAAGGGTTTTGGCCTGCGCCTGGTCGAGCACGGGCTGGGCCGCGAACTGGGCGGCATGGTGAAGCTGGATTTCGCAGCTGATGGTCTGGTCTGCGAATGGATCATGAAACTGGAATAGGCGCGCTATGACCCGCATCCTGATTGTCGAAGACGAGATCATCGTTGCGATGTTCATGGAGGATATCCTGGCCGAGCTCGGCTATGAGGTGGCCGGCGTGGTCAGCCATCTGGATGAGGCCATGAAGCGCGAACGCGACTTCGATGTCGCGGTGCTGGATGTCCATCTGAACGGCCGCAATGTGTTCGACTTCGCCGACAAGCTGACCGCGGAAATGGTGCCGTTCATCTTCGCCACCGGCTATGGCGAGCGCGGCATTCCCGAGCGCCATCGCGGCTGCCTGGTGCTGCAAAAGCCTTTCCAGCCCGATGATCTGAAACGCGCGCTGGAAAAACTGGTCGTGCCCGCGCCGCCGAACGGCGCGGCTCACGCCAGCGGCCAGGCCATTTCCACCTGAAGCCCGCCCAGGGCGGAGCGTGAGAGGCTGATGGCGCCGCCGCGCGCTTCGACCAGATCGCGGGCGATCGACAGTCCCAGTCCGTGACCCGGCCCGCTTTCGTCCAGCCGGCGTCCGCGCACCAGCGCCAGTTCGGCGTCCCAGTCGCTCAGCCCCGGTCCGTCATCTTCCACCATCAGCCGCACGGATTTGTCGTCACGATCGCCGCAGATGCGCACCAGGCGGCGGGCGAAACGCGCGGCGTTCTCGGTCAGCGCCCCCAGCACTTCCGACAATTCCTCCGGGCTGCCCGGCACGGTCAGGTCCGGCGCGATTTCAATGTCGAAGGCCAGCTTGGCGCCCGCGTCGGTATGCTCGATCACCGCCACCACGCGCTCGGCCACGACCCGCGCCGGCACCAGTTCGGGCGTGATGCTCTGGCGGGCGGCGGCGGCTTTCGACCGCGCCAGCTCCGCTTCGATCGCTGCGGCGGCGGCGGCGATGGCGCGGTCCAGACCGTCGGCGACCTGCCTGTCACCGCGCGCCCGTAACTGGCGGCTTTCGGCCGCCAGCACCGACAGCGGTGTTTTCAGGCCATGCGCCAGATCGGCGGACCGCCGCCGCGCCCGCGCCAGATCCTGTTCGCGGGTTTCGGCAAGCTGGTTGATGGCGCGGGTGAGGGGTTCGACTTCCGGAGGATGCTCGATCACGGCCAGCCGTTCCGACGGATTGAGCCGCAGCGCGCGCAAGGCGTCGCGCAGATGGGCCAGCGGCTTTAGGCCAAGCTGCACCTGCAGCGCGGCGGCGCCCGACAGCACCAGCCATAGCGCGGTGAGGAACAGGAACAGTTCATAGCCGAACTCGGCGCTGGCGGTGCGCACCGGCGCCTGGTCTTCGGCCAACTGAATCAGCACGTCATGGCCACCCGCAATCTTCAGCCGCCGTTCCAGCAGCAGAAGATCGGGTTCGAACGGCCCCGCCACCGTGCGGTGGTGCCAGCTATGTTCGTCGCCCGCGCCCTTGGCATGGGCGGTGGGCAATTCCTGGTCCCACAGCGAACGCGAACGCAGCCGGCCATGCTGGCTCGATATCTGCCAGTACAATCCGCTGGACGGCCGGGTGAAACGCGGATCGGGCGGCTGGGCGGTGACCGAAAGCCGGCCCTTGGCATCGACCTGCAGACCCGCGATCAGCGGCACCGCTTGGCGATCCAGTTCCTGGATCTCGCGCCGTTCCAGATGGCGCTGGAACAGCACCGTCATCATCGACCAGGCAACCGCGAGCGACAGCAGGATGGCGACAGCCGCGCCCACCAACAGCCGCAGCCGCAGCGAGCGGATGTTCACGCCTGGGATTCCAGTTGATAGCCGAAGCCGCGCCGCGTCTGGATCACCTCGGCGCCCAGCTTGCGGCGCAGGCGCGTCATCAACGCTTCGACCGCATTCACATCGGCCTGTTCGGACAGGCCATAGAGGTGATCGGCGATTTCGCCCGCCGAAACCGGGCGCGTGCCGTGATGGGCCAGGTAATTCAGCAGGCGGTATTCCAGCGGCGACAGGCGCACGGCAACGCCACCCACACTGGCGGCCATGCGCGATGTGTCCAGCACCAGCGTGCCGAAGCGCATCACGCTGGCGCCGCGCCCCGCCGCCCGGCGCACTAGGCCCTTGGCCCGCGCCACCAACTCGCCCATCTCGAAGGGCTTGCCCATGTAATCGTCGGCGCCCGCCTCGATGCCTTCGACCTTTTCGATCCAGTCGCCGCGCGCCGACAGGATCAGCACCGGAAACAGCCGGTCGGCGCCGCGCCAGCGCTTGAGCACCGACAATCCATCCAGCTTGGGCAGGCCCAGGTCGAGAATGACCACGTCATATTCGCCCGTGTCGCCGCGAAACCAGGCATCCTCGCCGTCACGGGCGTGATCGATCACGAAACCCGCCGCCGTCAGCGCTTCGGCGACATGCTGCGCGACGTCGGGGGAATCTTCCACCACCAGGGCGCGCATCTAATCGTCTTCCACGGACAGGATATCGCCCTTGCGCGCGTCGATCTGCAATTCGCGGCGGCGTCCGTCTTCGGTGATCACGTCGATCTCATAAATCAGCTTGCCGTTGCGCTGCGTTTCCAGGTCCACCGCGATCACCGTGCCGGGTTCGCGCCGGGCGGCGATGTCGAGGATGGACGTCAGCGGCATCACCTTACCCCTTTTCAGGGCTTCGCGCGCATCGTCCTGGTTGAAGCGCGAATGGTGTGTCGTGGGCTTGGGCGTCGATGTATCGGCGTTGGCCTGCGGCGATTTCGTCGGTGATGTGACCGGTGTGCCACGGCTTTCCTTTGCCACGACGCTGTGCGAGGAGAGCGCCGCTGCCAGAAGGAGACCGGGAATCCATTTCATCATGACGCCCGCCATTCTGTCGCAGGTTTCCCGGCCGATCTAGGCCAGATTGGCTGACAGCAGGCTGACAGTTTCCGTCGGGCTGGCGTCGGGTGGTTTCCTTACAAACACGCCATGCTTCGCGCCCTTGTTGCTTCGTTTTTGATCGCTGCCTCCACGCTTGCTGTTTCGCAGGCGGCGCTCGCCCAGCCCGCGCCCGATGGCCTGACCGCCTATCCGGCCGCCTTCTTCAAGGAAAACCAGCCCGCCACCGCGCTGGACATGATCAAGCTGGTGCCGGGCTTTCGCCTGCAGAACGGCGATTCCGGCATTCGCGGCTTTTCCGGCACGGTCGGCAACGTCCTGATCGACGGCCAGCCGCCCACCAGCAAGGAAGAAAGCCTCGAACAGATTCTGGGCCGCATCGCGTCGAACGCGGTGGAGCGCATCGAACTGATCCGCGGCGCCGCCGAAATGTACGGCCATCCCATTCTGGCCAATGTGGTGCGCGTCAAGACCGTGTCGATGCGCGGCCGCGCCGAAGTGGAAGGCGCCATCAACCTGACCGGTTCGACCGCGCCGCGCATCGCGCTCAGCATCACCCGCCAGGGCACGGATTCCTTCTGGGATGCCTCGGTGCGCTATGGCCGCAGCATCGGCAACAATCTGGGCTTTGGCCGCCGCGACCGTTTCACGCCCGGCGGCGCGCCGGTGCGCCTGGCTGAATATGAATTTCCCTCGCTGAACAATTTTGCCGAATTCAGCACCAACTATCGCCAGCCTTTGTGGGAAGGCGATCTGGCGCTGGGCCTGGTGCTCAAGCAGGCGCGCGAATATTCCGATGTGCGCGAATACGTCACCTTCCCGGCCATCGCCCAGAACAGCGGCCTGGAAAGCGACCGCGCCCGCAACGGCGAGGCGCGGCTGGAATATGCCCGTCCCATCGGCCTGTGGGGCCAGGTGCGCCTGTTCGCGGTGCATCGCCAGGAAGAACAGGACGAAATCAGTCAGACCACGACCATCGCGGGCACCGACCGGGCGCGCAGCCTGTTCAACCAGCGCGAGGATGTCGGCCGTCTGGCCTGGCAGCTTCAGCAGGGCGACCTGAAGCTGGATGCGGGCGTGGAAGGCACCATCAATGTCCTGTCCAGTCGCAGCACGCTGACCATCAACAATGCGCCGGTGGTGCTGCCGGCGGCGAATTTGCGCGTCGAGGAGCAGCGCGCCGAATTCTTCGCCACCGCCACCCAGCGCTTCAGTCCGGTGCTGCTCTCCGAACTGGGCCTGCGCTATGAAACATCGACGCTGACCCAGAGCGGCGACAGCAGCCTCGTCAAGGACCTGTCCTTCTGGAAGCCGCGCTGGCTGACCACCTGGGATGTCGTGCCCGACAACCAGTTGCGTTTCCTGGTCGAGCGCCAGGTGGGCCAGCTCAATTTCCGCAACTTCGCGGCCACCACCTCGCTGAACTCCAACGTGGTCAATGCCGGCAACCGCAACCTGGAGCCGCCGCGAAGCTGGATATTCGCCCTCACCTGGGAAAGGCATTTCTGGGAGCGCGGCTCGCTGGTACTGGAAGCGCGCCAAGAGCACATCGAAAATGTGGTCGATCACATTCCGGTCTTTGCGGGCCTGGCTGCGTTCGACGCCATCGGCAATATCGGCAGCGGCCGGCGCGATCAGGTGGAAGCCAGCATGATCCTGCCGCTGGATGAGATCGGTCTGACCGGCGTGACCTTCACCGGCAGCGGCACCTACACCAACAGCCGTGTGCGCGATCCGGCGACCGGTTTCATCCGTCCCATCTCCGGCGACCAGGAAGTGGTGATGCATTTCGAGGCGACGTATGACCGGCCGCAGGACAATCTGCGCTTCGGCGTCAACCTGCACGACCATCTGATAACGGCGGAAACCGAGTACCGCATCGACGAGATTTCGGCGGAATATCACGTCTTCAAGCTAGGCGCCTTTATCGAGCACAAGCCCGCGCCGGACTGGACCTTGCGCGTGTTCGCCAACGACATGGCGCCCAGCCATTACATGCGCACCCGCGCCATCTATGGTGGCTTGCGCGGGGCCACGCCCCTCAGCCTGATCGAACGGCGCCGGTTGACCACGGGCGCGCAGATCGGCATCCGGGTCCAGCACGACTTCCAGTGACCCTGCCCGGGGGGCTCCAAACCGGGTTCCAAAGCCCCAGAACGGGGAAATTGTTAATTCCGGGCCTTCCGGCGTTAAGAATTGGGGATTAAGCCCCTCTGCGGGCCGGTATGTGGCCAAAAAGCCGCAGAAATCCTGTATTTTTGCTTGGACCGGAACTCCTCGCCTGATATTTTCTTGGCACTAGCAGAGGGGCCCCTGAACGGGGTTGGTTGATGAGGCATCTGGCACGTACAGCGGTTCTGGCCGTTGGCGTTGCCGCCGTTTCGATGGCGGCGGCGTTGCCCGTTGTCGCGGCCGAACTGCCGCCCGCGCTGCAGTCCTTCGGCGTCAGCCGTTCCGTTTCCGCCTTCGAGCTTTCCGCCACCGGCGCGTCCGGCTTCACGCTCAAGCCCGTCGAGGCCGCCGCGCTGGGCAGCGGCGTTCCGTCCGCCGAAGCCATGCATCTCACCCAGTTCGCCGGCAGCACCGTGGTGTCGCCCACTTTGGCGCTGGATGCGGGCCGCGGCCTGGACATCGGCGCGCGCTTCACAAATTTCGACCGCAAGGCCTCGCCGTTCCTCACGCCGGTCAACGCGCCCTATCTCAGCCTTGCCAATGGCGGGCGCTATACCGGCGTCACCTATGTGCCGGCGCCGAACCTGCGCCTGCGCGCGGGCACCTCGATCAACAGCGAACGCCTCGACCGCTTCCGCTTCGATCCCATCGCGCCCACCGGCCCGCTGGCCATGACCTATGACGCCAGCCAGACGCGTTCGATCCTGGCGGGCGTGTCGTATGACGTGACCAGCGCCATCGGCTTTGATCTCACGGCGATTTCGTCCGACCGTTCCGGCGTGCCGCTGGGCTTCGCCAATGCCGCGCAGCTTGCGCGCAGCGCCCAGACCAACGCCTTCAGCGTTTCGGCCCGCGCCGATATGGGCCAGGGCTGGGTGACCACCGCCTCCTTCAGCGAAGGCATGACCCAGCTTAACCAGCGGGGCAGCACGCCGCTGCTGCGCGAGCAGAGCTATTCGCTGGCGATCGCCAAGCACGGCTTGTTCGATAACAGCGACGCGCTGGGCTTTTCCTTCAGCCGCCCGGCGCCCAGCATGGCGGGCAGCTTTTCCAGCCTGATCGGTTCGGGCGAATTGCCGCCGCTGATCATTTCCCAGACGCCGGCGCTGAACATGAACCGCGGCCAGCAGGCGGCGGAAACCGATTTCTCGGTCGGTTATGTCACCAACTTCCTGGACGGGGCCGTGGCGCTGCAGACCAACGCCGCCTACCAGACCAACGCCCAGGGCCAGCGCGGCGCCACCTCGGTTTCGCTGCTCAGCCGCGCGAAAATCAAGTTCTGATTTCACGCCCGTTGGGCTAAAACCCCCACGTCTCAAGCTTTTCAAGGAACCTGCTCATGGCCGGCCCGCAATTCGTTTATGTGATGAAGGGTCTGTCCAAGACCTATCCCGGCGGCAAGCAGGTGCTGAAAGACATCTGGCTGAGCTTCTATCCGGGCGCCAAGATCGGCATCGTCGGCGTCAACGGTTCGGGCAAATCCACCTTGATGAAGATCATGGCGGGGCTGGACAAGGATTTCACCGGCGAAGCCTGGTCCGCCGATGGCGTGCGCATGGGCTACCTGTCGCAGGAACCGGTGCTGGATCCGGACAAGGACGTGCGCGGCAATGTGATGGAAGGCGTCGCCAAGAAACAGGCGCTGGTCGACCGGTACAACGAGATCGCGTCCAACTACACGGATGAGACCGCCGACGAAATGGCGAAGCTGCAGGACGAGATCGAAGCGCAGGGCCTGTGGGATCTGGACTCCAAGGTCGACCAGGCGATGGACGCGCTGCGCTGTCCCGAAGGCGATGCCAAGGTCGAAACCCTGTCAGGCGGCGAACGCCGCCGCGTCGCGCTGTGCAAGCTGCTGCTGGATGCGCCCGACGTGCTGCTGCTGGACGAACCCACCAACCATCTGGACGCCGAGTCCGTGGAATGGCTGGAACACACGCTGAAGGATTATCCCGGCTGCGTCATCCTGGTGACCCATGACCGCTATTTCCTGGACAATGTGACGAGCTGGATCCTGGAACTGGACCGCGGCAAGGGCATCCCGCACGAAGGCAACTATTCATCCTTCCTGGGCGTGCAGGAAAAGCGCCTCAAGCAGGAATCGAGCGAGGAAGCCGCCAACCAGCGCACCATCGCCCGCGAGCGCGAATGGATTTCGCAATCTCCGAAGGCCCGTCAGGCCAAGTCCAAGGCGCGCATCAATGCCTATGAAGAGCTGGTGCGCAAATCGCAGGACCAGCGCGCCGGCACCGCCACCATCATGATCCCGGTCGCCGAGCGCCTGGGCGATCTGGTGATCGAGGCGGAAAATCTCGCCAAGGGTTATGGCGACCGCCTGTTGTACGAGAATGTGAACTTCAAGCTGCCGGCGGGCGGCATTGTCGGCGTGATCGGCCCCAACGGCGCGGGCAAGACCACGCTGTTTCGCATGTTGACCGGCCAGGAAAAGCCTGATGCGGGCACGCTCAAGGTCGGCTCGACCGTGCAGCTTGGCTATGTCGACCAGTCGCGCGACGCGCTGGACCCCAACAAGACCGTGTACCAGGAAATTTCCGGCGGCACCGACTTCATCGAATTCGGCAAGACCAAGATCAACGCGCGGGCCTATTGCGGCCACTTCGCCTTCAAGGGTGGCGACCAGCAGAAAAAGGTCGGCCAGCTTTCGGGCGGTGAACGCAACCGCGTGCATCTGGCCAAGATGCTGCGCTCGGGCGCCAACCTGCTGCTGCTCGACGAACCGACCAACGACCTGGACGTCGATACGCTGCGCGCCCTGGAATCGGCGCTGGAAGAGTTTGCCGGCTGCGCCATGATCATCAGCCACGACCGCTGGTTCCTGGACCGCATCGCCACCCACATGCTGGCCTTTGAAGGCGACAGCCATGTCGAATGGTTCGAAGGCAACTACCAGGATTACGAAGCCGACAAGAAGCGCCGCCTGGGCGTCGACGCCGACCAGCCGCACCGCATCAAGTACAAGCGCTTCGCGCGCGCGTAACTAGGTCTTCCAGCCGCTGTTGCTGCGCCAGCGCGCGACTGTGTCTTCCAGCATGCGACGGTCCATGTTGGGCGTGGCCCAGCGCTGGGTGAACTCGTTCTGGGTCTTGCCCGGCAGTATGGTGGCGGGCAGCTCGTGGAATTTGATGCGCATCGGCATCGGCGCGCCGCGCCCCAGCACGATGGCCTCGCGGTCGGCCAGCAGCGGCAGATATTCCAGGATGCCGAAGGTGGAATCGTGCACGTTGGAGCGCATCACCCGCTGATCGCTCTCCGTCGCCAGTCGCATCGCCAGGATGGTGCTGCACTGGGACAGGATGGTGGTGTCCAGTTCGGACGGGCGCTGGGTCAGCAGCGCCAGCGAGATGCCGTATTTGCGGCCCTCCTTGGCGATGCGCGACAGGGCCTGGCGGGTGGGGAAGAAGCCCTTGCGGTCGTCGGCGGGCACATAGCGGTGCGCTTCCTCGCACACCAGCAGCACCGGCAGGCCGCCATTGCTCCACACGGTCAGGTCAAACGTCAGGCGCGACAGCAGCAGCACCACCACGTCCAGGATTTCCTCCGGCACGGTGGAAAGCTCGATCACGGTGATGGGGCGGCCGTCATTGGGAATGCGGAACAGGCGCGCCATGATCTCGACCATGGTGTCTTCCATGTTCGGATTTCCGAACATGAAGACATAGCGCGGATCGCTGGCGAGCGACTCGATGCGCGATTTCAAACGGCGATAGGCCAGCGTGGGATAGGGGCGCTCCAGCTTGCCGAGCTGCTCGTCGATATAGCTGATCAGGTCCGACAGGCGGAACGGCGTGGGTGAGTCCACGGTGGCGGTCGAGGTGTCGAGCGCGGCGCGCACCCGCCCCGCCGCGGCGTTCGAATAGCGCTTCTTGGCGCTGATGATGGCGTCGCACAGGATTTCCACCTGCGCGTCATGGTGATCGTCGGGGCTGGTCAGCACCGAACGCAGTTCCTGGAAGTTCAGCAGCCAGAATGGCAGATGCAGGTCGCCCGCGCCGATCACTTCGGCTTGGGCGCCGAACGCGCGGTGATATTCGCCGTGCATGTCCAGCACCAGCACATGGGCATGGGGACGTTCCTTCAGCGCCTCGCGCAGGATGCAGGTCAGGGCGCTGGACTTGCCGCAGCCGGTGGTGCCGACAATGGCGAAGTGTTTCGAAAACAGGTCATCGGCCATCAGCCGCGCCGACACCGACGGGTCCTGGTACAGCGTGCCGACGTTCAGGGTGGAGGTGAGCTGCTGCGAATAGACATGCGCCAGGTCCGCGCCGCCCGCCAGAAAGACATCGTCGCCGATGGACGGGAAATGCGAAACGCCGCGCTGGAATCCGCCGGGCAGAACTTCGCCGACCAGAATGACTTCCAGCACCGTCTTTTCGCCGCGCTGGCCCGGCACAACCGCCATGCCCGAAATGATGCCGACCACGCTGGCATCCTGCGCCATGATCTTGGCCAGCGATCCGATCTCGGCGCGGGCGATGGGCTGACCGGGAATATGCGGCGCCAGTTCGACCTGGGTATTGCAGCCCGCCACGCTGACGACGCGGCCGATGATCTGCGCCGGTGACGGCGCGGGGCGCGGCGCGGCACGGCGTTCGGGAACGGCGGGAACAGGCGCGGCGGCCACGGGCTGCGCGGCCGGCGCGGCAACTGGCATGGGGCGCGGCTGTGCTTGCTGGGGTGCTTGCGGCAGGGGCGGCATCGGCGGCGCGGCCGGGCGCGCGGCGGCAGGCGGCGGCGCGGGCATCGCCGGGCGCTGGGCGGCGGCGGGCGGCGGCGCGGGCTGGACCGGCGGGGCGGAAGGCATGGGCGGACGCGGCGCGCCAGGCGATGGCAAAGGGCGCGCTTCAGCAGTGGGTCGCCACATCTCGTTCAAAGGACCGGTCCCGTCAGAATGGACCGGCACTATGGGTTGCGGCTGGTTAAGGCTGCTTGAAGTTTTTGTGTACGGACGGCGCTGCTGCGCGCCGCCGCAACAACTCGTTAACCGTGCGGGGGCAGGCCCTAGTTCGACGGCTTGCCCAGGTTCACGGCCATCTCGCTCAGATGGCTGATCAGCGTGCGGATATTGCCGTTGTTCTGGCCCAGGAAGTTCACGAACTGGTCGCGCTGGGCCAGCGACAGCCACACGCCTTCATAGGCCACATCCACCAGCACCGGCTTGCCCTGATCGGTGCGCACGCGGAAGTCCACCTGCGCCGGCTGCTGGTTGCTGCCCGGATCGATCAACTGGCTGTGCACCACGAAGTCGGTGGGGTTGCGCTGGGTGGACCCGGTCACCTTCAGCGTCTGGTTGGTGTATTTGGAGAAATAGGTCTGGTAGGCGGCGCTGGTGTAATTCTGGAACGCCACCGCGAAAGCATCGATGTCGGCGGGCGAGGCGCTGTTGCGGTACTGGCCCAGCGTGTAGAGCGCGACGCGGCGCGTATCGACCAGGCCGATCAGCAGCGCCTTGAACTGCTCGCGGCGCTGAACCGCCGACAGCTTGTTGTCGCGCAAGATCAGCAGGCCCTTTTGAATATTGTCGCTGACGAAGGTCTCCGCGGGGGTGGCGGCGGCGGCGGGGGCGCCTGCCAGCAGCGGGGCGGCCAGAACAAGACCAAGGGCCAGCACGGCGCGGCGCATCAACGGCTTTGAAAGAGCGGCGAGGGACATCAGGGGATCTTTCGAGTTTTGGCGATGTTGCTGTGTTGCTATGGCAAGTTCAAGGCAGGAAACAGGCTTATTATACCGGATTTATACGCTTTTACCGGCTGGTGGTTCATCAGAAATCGTCCAGTTCCGCGGGCTGGTCGGCCCGGCCGCCACTGCCGATCTGCTGGTTCCGGTACTGGCGGTAGAAGCTGCGCAGCGAGGAATAATAATCGATCGAGGTGCGCTGGATGTCCTGCAGCGTCTGATAGTTCTGCGAGCGCAGGTCCAGGATGGTGAAATAGGCGCGGCCCGCCGCCCACCAGATATGCTGCTTCATCGGAATGAAGTTGGTGGGGTCAATGGCCAAGTCGGTCGCCAGCCCCACCGCATCGCGCGGGTTCGACGGCCCGAAGAAGGGCAGCACCATGTAGGGGCCTTCCTGCACGCCATGCACCGCCATGGTCTGGCCCATATCCTCGCGGTGCGGCGGCATCCCCAGCGTCGCGGCGGGATCGAAGAAACCGCCCAAACCAAAGGTCGAATTGACCACGATGCGGCCCAGCGCATGGGCGGCCTTTGTGGTCTCGCCCTGCAGCACGTCGTTGACGAAGACGATGGGCAGCGACAGATGGCCCAGGAAATTGTGCACCCCGCGGCGGCCCGGTTCGGGCACGGTCAGGAAATAAAGACCGACGGTGGGGATGACGAAGTACTTGTCGACCTTGGCGTTGAACTTGAGAACCTCGCGGTTTTCCATTTCCCAAGGGTCGTTGGCGGCCAGGGCCTGCGGGCTGGGGGCGGTGGCACAGGCCGCCAGGAACTGACAAACCGCCAGTCCGCACAATGCCAAAGCCACGCCGCGACGCATTCGGGTCAAACCTGAGGAATTTGCGGGGGTTTTGCTGGTTTTGTTGACGCAAATCCAGACCCCTTGCAGCCGCAGCCGGGCTAAGCATATAAAGATATGTTTATATGTGAGATGATGCCTTGGACAGGCTGGTATCCATGCTGCGCGCCGCGGGCGACCCCACCAGGTTGCGCCTGCTTTTGCTGCTGCGCCAGGCCGAACTGACGGTCAGCGAGCTGATCGAGATCGTCGGCCAGTCCCAGCCGCGCGTCTCCCGGCACCTCAAACTGCTGGGCGAGGCCGGGCTGGTCGAACGGTTCAAAGAAGGAAGCTGGGTGTTCTGCCGCGCCGCCGACCGGGGCACAGGGGCCGAGCTGTCGCGGGTGATTGCCGAACTCGCCGACCCCCAGGCACAGGAAGCCGACAAGGCGCGGCTGGATCATGTGCGCAAGGGCCGGGCAGCAGCCGCCGCCGCCTATTTCAAGTCGAACGCCGCCGAGTGGGAGCGCATCCGCGCGCTGCATGCACCGGAAAAGGATGTGGAGACGGCGATCGCCCGTCATCTCACCGCCGGCAAGATCGAAAGCTTCCTAGATGCGGGCACCGGTACCGGGCGCATGCTGGAGCTGATCGCGCCCCATGCGGGCCGCGCCATCGGCATCGATGTCAGCCCCGACATGCTGGCCATCGCCCGCGACCGGCTGCTGCGCGGCAATATCCAGAACGCGCAGGTCCGGCTGGGCGACGCCTATCGTTTGCCTTTTCCCAATGGCTCGGCCGCAAGCGGCTTTGATGTCGTACTGTTCCACCAGGTGCTGCATTACCTGGACGATCCGCAGCATGCCGTGGCGGAAGCGGCGCGCGTCATGACGCCGGGCGGCAAGATCCTGATAGCCGACTTTACGCCCCACAAGGAAGAATTCCTGCGCGAAGAGTTTGCCCATCGCCGTCTGGGTTTCTCGGACCGCGAAGTGGAAGGCTGGTTCGCCGCCGCGGGGCTTGCGCCCACGGGCAGTGAAACCTTCGCGCCCAAAAGCGAAGGGCAGAAACTCACCGTCAAACTCTGGCTTGCCGTCCAGAAAGCCAAAAGCAAAAAAGAAGCCGCATGAGCCTGGAAAGACTGATCACCGACCACTCCAATTCCGTAAAGCGGCCGCTGGAGGTCTCGTTCGAATTCTCGCCGCCCAAGACCGACGAGGCGGAAGCCAATCTGTGGACCGCGATCCGCCGCCTGGAACCATTGCAGCCGTCTTTCGTGTCGGTGACGTATGGCGCAGGCGGGTCGACGCGCGAGCGTACCCACGCCACCGTCAAGCGCATCGTCGAAGAAACCACGCTGAAGCCGGCGGCGCACCTGACCTGCGTCGGCGCCTCGCGCGGCGAGACCGACGACATCCTGCGCGCCTATTGGGATGCGGGCATCCGCCACATCGTGGCGCTGCGCGGCGACATGCCCAACATGACCGGCGCGTATCAGCCGCATCCTGACGGCTACGCCTCCACGCCCGACCTGATCCGCGGCATCAAGAAAATCGGCGATTTCGAAGTCAGCGTGTCGTTCTATCCCGAAGGCCACCCGGATTCGCCCAGCCACGGCCATGACATCGAACTGCTGAAAGCCAAGATGGACGCCGGCGCCGCACGCGCGCTGGGCCAGTTCTGCTTCGACAATGACGTGACGGCGCGTTTCCGTGACGATGCGGCCAAAGCCGGCATCACCATTCCGGTTGTGCCCGGCGTGATGCCCACCACCAATTTCAACGGCATCGCGCGCATGGCCGCCAAGGCCGGCGCGTCGATCCCCGCCTGGCTGGCGAAGGTCTATGAAGGCCTGGAAGACGATGTAGAAACCCGTCGCATCGTGTCGTCCGCCGTGCTGACCGATCAGGTGCAGCAGTTGCGCACGCTCGGCTTCGGCTCGTTCCACTTCTACACGCTCAACCAGGCCAACCTGACCTATGCGGCCTGCCGCATTCTCGGACTTCGTACCAAGGAACTGTCATGAGTTTTACGCGAGACGCCCGCATTGCCTGGATGAAGGAAGAGGCCAAGAAGCGCCTGCTTCTGCTCGACGGCTCCTGGGGCGTGATGATCCAGGGCTTCAAGCTGGGCGAGGATGATTTCCGTGGCGCGCGCTTCGGCAACCATCCGTCGGAGCTGAAGGGCAACAACGACCTTCTGACCCTGACCAAGCCGGAGATCATCCAGGATATTGGCCGCCAGTATCTGGATGCCGGCGTCGATTTCATCGAGACCAACACCTTCAATTCGAACTTCACCAGCCAGGAAGATTATGGCCTGGGCCATCTGGTCGCCGAGCTGAACGAGGCCGGCGCCAAGCTGGCGCGCGACCTGTGCGACGAGTTCTCCACCTCCGACCGTCCGCGCTTGGTCGCGGGCGTGCTGGGCCCGGCCAACCGCACCGCCTCCATTTCGCCGGAAGTCAATGATCCGGGCTTTCGCGGCATCACCTTTGACCAGTTGCGCGAAACCTACCGCGAAGGCGCGCGCGGCCTGATCCGCGGCGGCTCCGACGTGCTGATGATCGAAACCGTGTTCGACACGCTGAACTGCAAGGCCGCGATCTACGCCATCGAGGAAGTGTATGAAGAAATGGGCGTGCGCCTGCCGGTCTGGATTTCCGGCACCATCACCGACCTGTCGGGCCGCACCCTGACCGGCCAGACGCCGACCGCCTTCTGGCATTCGGTGCGCCATGCCGATCCCTTCGCCATCGGCCTGAACTGCGCGCTGGGCGCCAAGGAACTGCGCCCCTATATCGCCGAACTGTCGGGCGCCTGCGACACGCTGGTGTCGGCGCATCCCAATGCCGGCCTGCCCAACGAATTCGGCGGCTATGACGAAACGCCCGAACAGATGGCGGAGATGATTGAGGAGTTCGCCCGCTCCGGCCTGGTCAACATCGTCGGCGGCTGCTGCGGCACCAAGCCCGACCACATCGCCGCTTTCGGCAAGGCCGTGAAGGGCGTGACGCCCCGCGCGATTCCGGAAAAGCCGAAATACCTGCGCCTGTCGGGCCTGGAGCCCTTCACGCTGACCCCCGACATCAATTTTGTGAATGTCGGCGAGCGCACCAACATCACCGGCAGCGCCAAGTTCAGGAAGCTGATCACCAGCGGCGATTATGAAGGCGCGCTGGCCGTGGCCCGCGACCAGGTCGAGAATGGTGCCCAGGTCGTCGACGTCAACATGGACGAAGGCATGATCGACGGCGAGGTGGCGATGACCCGCTTCGTCAACCTGATGGCGTCGGAGCCGGACATTTCCAAGGTCCCGCTGATGATCGACAGTTCCAAGTGGAACGTGATCCAGGCCGGCCTGAAATGCTGCCAGGGCAAGGTGATCGTCAACTCCATCAGCCTCAAGGAAGGCGAGGAGCAGTTCCTGAATCAGGCCCTGCAAGTGCGCCGCTTCGGCGCCGCCGTGGTGGTGATGGCGTTCGACGAGGTCGGCCAGGCCGACACCAAGGAACGCAAGATCGAAATCTGCAACCGCGCTTACAAGCTGCTGGTGGAAAAGCTGAACTTTCCGCCGGAAGACATCATCTTCGATCCCAACATCTTCGCGGTCGCCACCGGCCTGGAAGAGCATAACGAATACGGCAAGGCCTTTGTCGAGGCGTGCGAAGTCATCCGCCGCGAAAACCCGCACGCCCATATTTCGGGCGGCGTGTCGAACTTCAGCTTCTCGTTCCGCGGCAATGAAAAGGTCCGCGAGGCGATGCATTCGGTGTTCCTGTTCCACGCCATCAAGGCGGGCATGGACATGGGCATCGTCAATGCCGGCCAGCTTCAGGTCTATCAGGACATTCCCACACCCCTGCGCGAAGGCATCGAAGACGTGTTCTTCAACCGCCGCCCCGACGCCACCGAACGGCTGCTGGACCTGGCGCAGGAATATAAGGGCGGCGCGGGTCAGGCGAAGGTCGAAGACCTGGCCTGGCGCAGCAAGCCGGTGAATGAGCGTATCGCCCATTCCATGGTGCAGGGCATCGACGCCTACATCGTGGAAGACACCGAGGAAGCGCGTCTGGCCGCCGAACGGCCGCTGCACGTCATCGAAGGCCCGCTGATGGAAGGCATGAACGTGGTCGGAGACCTGTTCGGCTCGGGCAAGATGTTCCTGCCGCAGGTGGTGAAATCCGCCCGCGTGATGAAAAAGGCGGTGGCCTATCTGCTGCCGTTCATGGATGCCGACAAGAGCCAGGTGAAGGAAGCCGCCGGCAAGATCGTCATGGCCACGGTCAAGGGCGACGTGCACGACATTGGCAAGAACATTGTCGGCGTGGTGCTGCAGTGTAACGGCTATGAAGTGGTCGACCTGGGCGTGATGGTGCCGCCTCAGAAAATTCTCGACGCCGCGAAAGAGCATAACGCCAACATCATCGGCCTGTCCGGACTGATCACCCCGTCGCTGGACGAGATGGTGTTCGTGGCCAGCGAAATGGAACGCCAGGGCTTCGACATTCCGCTGCTGATCGGCGGCGCCACGACGTCGAAGGTGCATACCGCGGTCAAGATCAATCCGTCCTACGCGCGCGGCCAGACCGTCTATGTCACCGACGCCAGCCGCGCGGTGGGCGTGGCCTCCAGCCTGCTCAGCAAGGAAGGCGGCGCGCGCTATGCCGCCGATATCCGCGCCGAGTATGAAAAGATGGCGACGACCCATGCCAACAAGCAGTCCAGCGGCAAGCGTCTGACCATCGAACAGGCGCGCGCCAACCGCGCTCAGCCCGACTTCACCAAGACGCCGGGCGCGCCCAGCTTTTTGGGCACGCGCGTGTATGACAATTACGATCTGGCGGAGCTGGCCAAATACATCGACTGGCAGCCCTTCTTCCAGACCTGGGAACTGGCAGGGCCCTTCCCCGCCATCCTGGAAGACGAAAAGGTCGGCAAGGCGGCCAGCGACCTGTACCGCGACGCGCAGGCGATGCTGAAAAAGATCATCGACGAAAAATGGCTGACGGCGCGTGCGGTTGTGGGCTTCTGGCCCGTCAACCGGTCGCCCGACAATGCCGATGACATCGTCGTTTATGGCGACAAGGCCCGCAAATTTCCTATCCACACGCTGCACACGCTGCGCCAGCAGATGGCGCGCGAGAAAGATCGCCCCAACCTGGCGCTGTCGGACTTCATCGCGCCCCGTGGCACCGAGGATTATATCGGCGGCTTTGCCGTGACCGCTGGCATCGGCGAGGAAAAGCACATTCAGGCGTTCAAGGACGCCAAGGATGATTACAACGCCATCCTGCTGTCGGCGCTGGCCGACCGCCTTGCCGAAGCCTTCGCCGAAGCGATGCATGAAAAGGTGCGCAAGGAATTGTGGGGCTATGCGGCGACCGAGAATCTCAGCAATGACGAGCTGATCAAGGAAGCCTATAGCGGCATCCGTCCCGCCCCCGGCTATCCCGCCCAGCCCGAGCACAGCGAGAAAGCCACGTTGTTCAAGCTGCTGGATGCACAAGCCAAGATCGGCATCAAGCTGACCGAAAGCTATGCCATGTGGCCGGGCTCGTCTGTGTCGGGCTTCTATTATGCCCATCCCGAAAGCCGTTACTTCGGCGTCGGCAAGATCGAACGCGACCAGGTCGCCGATTACGCCAAACGCAAGGGCTGGGACATGGCGACCGCCGAACGCTGGCTGGCGCCGCTGCTGAACTACAATCCGCGTACGGTGGACGCGGCGTGAAGCATTTCCGCTTACTCGGCCTGGTGGCGCTGGCGATGGCTATCGCCATCGCCTTTGTCTGGCGCCAGGCGGTCGATCCCATCGCGATCCGCGATGCGATTGCCGCCCATCCGCTGGCGCCGGTGATCTTCGTGGCGCTGCAGGTGGCGGCCAGCCTGTTGTTCGTGCCGCGCCTGGTGCTGGGCGTGGCGGCCGGCATGATCTTTGGCCTGTGGTGGGGCACCGTGTGGGCGATGATCGGTTGCATGCTGGGCGGCGCGGCGGGTTTTGCCGTGGTGCGCTGGTTCGGCGCCACCGGCGTGCTCGATGCCTCGCCCGGCATCGGGCGCCTGGTGGAGCGGGCGGAGCAGGGCGGTTGGCGCAGCGTGGCGATCCTGCGCCTCATGCCGGTGCCGCACAGCGTCACCAACACGCTTCTGGCCATGACAAATCTTTCCTGGCGCAATTACCTGATCGGGTCGTTTGCCGGCATGTTGCCCATGACGATTGCGCAGGTTGATATCGGCGCATCGGGCGCGGCGCTGCTGGGCAGCGGTCAATGGCTGATCGCCTGCCTGACGCTGGCGGCGGGCATCGCTGCGACCTTCCTGCTGAAGCGCTGGGGTTCGCAACAGCGATCCGGCAAGATAGACTGACCCGCATGTCTGTTTGGGGCAAAGTGGGCGGCGCGGCCGCGGGCCTTGTGGTCGGCGGTCCGGTCGGCGCCGTTGTCGGCGCGGTGGTCGGCCATTTCGTGATCGACCGCGAAGGCGATCCCGGCGTCACCTTCACCATCGCGCTGGTGGCGCTGTCGGGCAAGATGGCCCGCGCCGACGGCGTGGTGACCGACAGGGATTTCGACGTCTTCCGCCGCGTCTTCGCCATTCCGCCGGACGAGGAAAACAACGTCCGCCGCATCTTCAACATGGCGCGGCAGGACATTGCCGGTTTCGATCATTACGCGCAGCAGATTGCCAAGCTTCTGGTCGGCAATCCCGCCCTGCTGGAAGACGTGCTGGACGGGCTGTTTGAAATTGCCAAGTCCGATGGCGTGCTGCACCCTTGCGAAGCGCGCTTCCTGGAACGGGTGGCCGAGATTTTCGGCTTCGCGCCGGGCGAATTTCGCCGCATCCGCGCCTCGCACTTCGCGCCCGAACTGACCGATCCCTATGTGATCCTGGGCCTGAGCTATTCGGCCGATGAGGACGAACTCAAGCAGACCTATCGCAAGCTGGTGCGCGAAAACCATCCCGACAGCCTGATGGCGCGCGGTGTGCCCGCCGAGTTCGTCAAGCTGGCCAACGACAAGCTGGCCGCGATCAACAGCGCCTATGAAAAAATCCGCGCCGAGCGGGGGCTGTCCTGATGTCTGGCCTGATGTCCGGCATGATCCAGCGCCCGTCCCCCAACCATGACGCGCGCAATGCCACCATCGACATGCTGGTGCTGCATTATACCGGCATGACCAGCGCGGCGGCCGCGCTGGAACGATTGTGTGACCCGGAGGCCAAAGTCTCCTCGCACTACACCATCGACGAGGACGGCACGGTCTATGCCCATGTGCCCGAAGCGCGCCGCGCCTGGCATGCGGGCGTGTCGCACTGGGCGGGGGTGGACAACGTCAATGCCCGCGCCATCGGCATCGAACTGGTCAATCCGGGGCATGAATGGGGCTATCGCGCATTCCCGCAAGCGCAAGTCTCCGCGCTGATCCGCCTGGCGCATGGCATCGTGATGCGCCACCCCATCGCGACGTCCCAGGTGCTGGGCCACAGCGATGTCGCGCCCACGCGCAAGGAAGATCCGGGCGAGCTTTTCCCATGGGAAAAACTGGCGCAGGCCGGCATCGGCTTGTGGCCCAGCGCGATTCAAAGCGACATCGGCCCCGACGCGCTGATCCGCTACGGCTATGATCCGAAAGCACCTTTGGACAAGGTGATCACAGCCTTCCAGCGCCATTTCCGCCCGTCCAAGCTGGATGGGGAATGGGATTCAGAATGCGCGCAGCTGCTGGCTTCCCTGATCCGGCAGGCGGGCGTATAAGGCCCGCGTCAGATGGCCGGGTGACCGCGGGCTCAGCAATGGGTTCGAGGAAAGTCCGGGCTCCACGGAAAAACGGTGCCGGATAACGTCCGGCGGGGGCGACCCCAGGGATAGCGCCACAGAAATGACACCGCCTACCGGCCTAAAGCCGCGGCAAGGTTGAAATGGTGCGGTAAGAGCGCACCGCGTTCCTGGCAACAGGAGCGGCTAGGCAAGCCCCACCGGGAGCAAGACCAAATAGGGACGGCACGTTGGTGTTTCGGCCAGTCGTCCGGGTCGGTCGCGAGAGGTGTGGGGTAACTCACATCCCAGAGGAATGGTCACCACTTGCGCAAGCAAGTACAGAACCCGGCTTACAGGCCATCTGACTTTTTTTCCTAAACCCCTCCGTCTGCAACTTCCTCTCGGCTCGCTATCGCTCGCCTCGATCGTTGCAGACACCTCCCCTTTATGCGCTGCGCGCAAAGGGGAGGCGGGTCTGTGTATTCGTATAAGTTAGACGCCCGCCTTCTTCGCGGGCACTTCGCCGATGGCGGCCCAGTCCTTGTCCTGCCAGCCCCATGCAATCGCCTGGTCGTAGTTGGTTTTCAGAAGTTCGGCGGTGGGCAGGGTCATGCCCATATCGCTGGCGGCGCTGCGGGCCAGGTTCACGTCTTTCAGGCCCAGCGTCAGCGCGAAACCTGCGGGTTCATAGGCGCGGTTCAGGATCATCGCGCCGTAATTCTTGAACACCGCGCCGCTGAACAGGCGCCCGCCCAGCACGTCATGGAACAGGGCGGGGTCCACGCCGCCCTTGCGCAGCAGGGCGAAGGCTTCGCCGGTGGCTTCGAGTTCGGCGGCGATCATGAAGTTGCCGGCGATCTTGAACAAATTTGCCTTTTCGGCGGCGTCCAGCGGCACGGTGCGTGAACCGATGGCGTCCAGCACCGGCTGCATTCTGGCGATCTGATCGGCGGGTCCGCCCGCCACCAGAACCAGTTGCGCGGCTTCCGCCATTTCCGGGCGGCCGAACACCGGCGCGGAGATATAGCCAAGCCCGCGCGTGGCATGTGCCGCCGCCAGTTCCTTGGCGAACGCCGCCGAGATGGTGGCGAGATTGATATGGATCAGGTTTTTTGCGGCTTTTTCGAGCAACGGCCCCGCCAGCCCGACATCGCGCATCACCGCATCGTTCGACAGCATCGAGAACACCGCATCGCCCTGCATTGCCTCATCCGGCACCCTAGCGGCGACCGCGCCCTTGGCGACCAGCGCCGCGACGGGCTCCTGCGAACGGTTCCACACCGTCACGCTGTGACCTGCCTTCAAAAGGTTCGCGGCGACATGGCCGCCCATGCGGCCCAGGCCGATAAAACCGATTTTCATGTGATGTCCCTTGCGCGTGTTCGGGCGAGAGGTTGGGCATCGCCACGGCGATGTCCAGCGCCTCGAATCATCCTGCGGTTGTGGAGCGGAATGAGTCTTGGCGAAGGTATGATCACGCAATCTAGGGTTGCAGGCATGTCCAAATCGTTAACGCCTTGTTTACCGGCATCACCACAGTATTACCGTGTTCGTTAATCGTTCTCATGGCCACCACCGCTAGCGGTGCAGAAAGTTAACGATACTAGCCAAGCCCCTCAAATCTTTGGGTTTTTGGTTTGACCGCTGCCTTCATCCCATGCTATCCCATATTGTCCCAAAGGGCCGACGGGCCCGCCTGATGTTGCGGCTGACAATTTGGCCGCTCAGGCATCCGGGATAGGGGGTTCAGGGCGCTATGACCGGGTTGGTCCAGCCGTTCATTTCGACGGTGCCAGGGTCGCTCGACAGCAAGGGGCGGGTCTGCATCCCCGCCACCTATCGCCACATCTTGGCTGCCCAGAACACCGCCGGCGTCTACATCTGCCCCAGCTTCATCGACCCCGCGCTGGACGCCTTCGGCCAGTCGCTGCTCGACAGCATCACGGCGCGTCTGGCTTCACAGGATCCGTTCTTCTCCGCCAGCTTCGATGACGAAGCCACCGCGCTGATCGCGCGCACCCAGAATCTGCCGATCGACGAAAATGGCCGCGTGCGCATTCCCGACGCGCTGATCGAACATGCCGGCCTGAAGGACAAGATCGTGTTCGTCGGCAAGGCGCAGAAGTTCCAGATCTGGGATGCCGACGCCTATGCCCCCATCGAAGCCGACGCGCTGGCCCGCGTGAAGGCCCGCATGGAACGCGCCCGCAGCGGAGAGGCCACATGAGCGGCCATCTGCCGGTGATGCTGAACGAAGTGCTTGCGGCGCTGAGCCCGCGCGACGGCGCGCAATACATTGACGGCACCTTCGGCGGCGGGGGCTATTCCAGCGCCATCCTCGAAGCCGCCGATTGCCACGTGCTGGGCATCGACCGCGATCCCGACGCCATCAAGCGCGGCCAGGCGCTGGTCGAACGTTTCGCCGGGCGGTTGACGCTGGTGCAGGGCGAATTTTCCGCCATGGACCAGTTCGCGTCCGAGACGGACGGTGTGGTGCTGGATCTGGGCGTATCGTCCTTCCAGTTCGATCAGCCCGAACGCGGCTTCTCCTTCCGCGAAGACGGCCCGCTGGACATGCGCATGAGCCTGTCGGGCGAAACCGCCGCCGATGTGGTGAACAACGCTGACGAGCGCACCCTGACGCTGATCATCGCCCGCTATGGCGAAGAAAAGAACGCCCGCCGCATCGCCCGCGCCATCATCGCCGCGCGCCCCGTTACCGGCACCGCGCAGCTCGCCGCCATCGTGTCGGAAGCCCAGGGCCCCGCTGCGTTGCGCCATGCCATTCATCCGGCGACCCGCACCTTCCAGGGCCTGCGCATTCACGTGAATGACGAGCTGGGCGAACTGGAACGCGGCCTGGATGCGGCGCTGAAGATTTTGAAGCCCGAAGGCCGCCTGGTCGTGGTGTCGTTCCACAGCCTGGAAGACCGCATCGTCAAACAGTTTCTGGGCAGCCGCTCGACCAGCGCGCCGCGCGCCTCGCGCCATGCGCCCGATGTCGTGGCCGACAAGCCCGCATTTCAGCTTCTGAACAAAGGCGCGCAGACGCCGTCGGTGGACGAAATCCAATCCAACCCTCGAGCCCGGTCCGCAAAGTTGCGCGCCGGGATCAAACTGGCGGCTTAGGAGAAATCATGGTTCGCGTGCTGAACTTCTTCTGCGTGGCGCTGATGGGTCTGTCGATCCTGGCGCTCTACCATGTCTCCGAAAAGACCCGCGTGGCGCACCTGACGCTCAGCAAGGTCGAACGCGACATCGCGCAGGAAAAGTCGCACCTCAGCGTGCTGGAAACCGAATGGCAGCATGTCGCCGCCCCGGCCCGCATCCAGAAGCTGGCGGTCTCGCGGCTGGGCATGGACGACAGCGCTTCGGTCCAGCTTTCCTCCTTCGATCTGCTGCCGCGCCGTAGTTCTGAACCCGCGCCGCTGAACAACACCCCGCTGCTCAATGCCAGCGCCCAGGTGCCCGCGGCCGCCGCGCCCGTTCCTCCGACTTCCGACTCCGGCATGTGAGGGCATGAGCGACGCACCCACGATCTTTCAGCGCCGCATTCTTATCGGGGCGGGACTCTGCGTCGTCGCTTTCGCGCTGGTGGGACTTCGCCTTGTCCATGTCACGCTGCTTTCGACCTGGGACAATGGCCGCGCCGCCACCGCCATAGCCGCCCGCGCCGACCTGACCGACCGCAACGGCGAACTGCTCGCCCGCGACCTGCCGGTGAAAGACCTGTACGCCCGCCCCGCCGTGTTCTGGGACAAGGCGGAAGCGGCGCGGGGCCTGTCTGAGGCCACCGGCGCCAGCGAAGCGCGCCTGTTGCGCGCTTTCAACACCGCCAAGAGCCCCTATGTGCTGGTGTCGCGCCAGATCACGCCCGATGCCGAAGCCCGCGCCATGGCGCTGGGCCTGCCGGGCCTGGAATTCGAACGCGGCGCCAAGCGCTACTATCCCGATGGCCGCACCACCGCCCAGGTGCTGGGCGTGACCGACCCCGATGGCGGCGGCGTGTCGGGACTGGAATTGGGCCTGCAGGACGAACTGCGCAAGGTGCCGGGCGGCAAGGTTGCCACCTCCATCGACATGCGCGTGCAGTTCATCGTCGCCGATGAAATGGCCAAGAGCCGCGAGAAATTCCGCGCCGTGGCCGCCGGTGCGGTGGTGATGGACGTGACCAGCGGCGAAGTGCTGGCGATGGTGTCGCTGCCCGATTTCGATCCCAACCTGCGCCGCCTGAATCGCGGCGATTCCCAGCGCAACATCATGGCGCAGGACGTTTACGAGCTGGGCTCGATCTTCAAGATCTTCACGTTTGCGATGGGCCTGGAAGACAGGACCTTCCGTCCCGACGACGTTCTGACCATTCCGCGCGGCTACAAGATCGGCAAGCATGAGATCGGCGAAGCCCATGTCATGCCCGGCTCGATGTCGGCCTGGGACATTCTCGCCCAGTCGTCCAACATCGGCACCTCGCAGATCGCGCTGCGTTCGGGCGGCCAGCGCCAGTCGCAGTTCCTGCGCAGCCTGGGCCTGCTGACGCCGCTGGTCACCGAGCTGCCGGAAAAAGCCTATCCGCTGTACCCCAAGCGCCAGTGGGGCGCGATTGAAACCGTCACCGTCGGCTATGGCCATGGCATCTCGGTGTCGCCGCTCAGCTTCACCGCCGCGCTGGCCACCGTGGTCAATGGCGGTCGCCGCATCATCCCGACCTTTGAACGCCAGGAAAACGGCGCCGACCGCCGCGGCGAACAGGTGATCCGCGAGGAAACCAGCATCAAGATGCGCGAGATGCTGCGCTACGTCGCCACCAATGGTACGGGCCACAATGCCGACACGCCCGGTTATGCCGTGGGCGGCAAGACCGGCACCGCCGAAGTGCCCGGCCCCAATGGCCGCTACATCAAGAACGCGCTGCGCTCGTCCTTCGCCGCCGTGTTCCCCATGCATGCGCCGCGCTATGCCGTGCTGGTGCTGATGGACCAGCCCAAGGCGACCAAGGACACGTTCGGCTTCGCCACCGCGGGCCACACCGCCGCGCCCCAGGCAGGCCGCATCATACAGCGCATCGCCCCGCTGCTGGGCGTTCCCAACATTCCGGTTCCCACCAAGCTTGCTGCGGTGCCGGCTCCATGACGCCACATTCTGAAACCAGAATGACGGGCGTGCAGGACTTCACAGGTCTGACCAGCGACAGCCGCAAGGTCAAACCCGGCTATCTGTTCGCGGCCCTGGCCGGGACGAAAACCGACGGCGCGAAATTCGTGCAGGACGCGGTGGCGCGCGGCGCCAGCGCCGTGCTGGGCACGCCCGCGCTGGAAAGCGACGTCGCGGCGCTGGGCGTGCCGTTTATTCCGTCCGAAAATCCGCGCCTGGGCCTGGCGCGCTACGCTGCCGCTTTTTATGACGCGCAGCCCGAGACAGTCGCCGCCGTGACCGGCACCAAGGGTAAGTCTTCCATCGTCGCGTTCCTGCGCGAAATCTGGACCGCGCTGGGCAAGCCCGCCGCCAGCCTGGGCACCGTCGGCGTGATCGCACCGAACGGCGTGATGCCGCTGTCGCACACCACGCCCGATCCGGTGGAGATTCACGAACTGCTGGCGACGCTGAAAGCCGATGGCGTCGACCATCTGGCGATCGAAGCCTCCAGCCACGGTCTGGACCAGCATCGTCTCGATGGCGTCAGGATTTCCGGTTGCGGTTTCACCAACATCACCCGCGACCACATGGACTATCACGCGACGTTCGAGGATTACCTCGCCGCCAAGCTGCGCCTGTTCGGCGAAGTGGTGGAGCAGGGCGGCGTGGCGGTGGTCAATGCCGATGCCGATCATGCTGATCGTTTCATCGAGGCGGCCAGGGCGCGCAAGCTGCGCCTGATCACCGTGGGCATGGCGGGCGACACCATCCGCCTGGTCTCGCTGACCGGCCATGGCGACGCCCAGAAGCTGCAGGTCGTCTATGCCGGCGGCACCTATGACATTGACCTGCCGCTGGCCGGAACCTTCCAGGCCTCGAACGCGCTGGTCGCCGCCGGTCTTGCTATTGGCTTGGGAGAAGAGGCCGGAAAAGTTTTCGCCGCGCTGGAACATCTCAAGGGCGCGCCGGGCCGGATGGAAAAGGTCGCCTTCGTCAACGGCGCGCCGATCTATGTCGATTACGCCCACACCCCCGACAGCCTGCAAAAGGTGTTGGAAGCGCTGCGCCCGCATACGCAGAACCGCCTGCATGTCGTGTTCGGCTGCGGCGGTGACCGCGATCGTGGCAAGCGCCCGCTGATGGGTGCGGTGGCGGTGAAGCTGGCCGATGACGTGATCGTGACCGACGACAATCCCCGCAGCGAAGAGCCTGCGGCCATCCGCGCCGAAATCCTGGCCGCCGCGACAGGCGCGCGCGAGATCGGCGACCGCGCGCAGGCGATTCAGAAAGCCGTGGCAGAACTGCAGGTGGGCGACGTGCTGGTAATCGCCGGCAAGGGCCATGAGACGGGCCAACAAATAAAGGGCGAAGTATATCCGTTCTCGGATCGCGAGCAGGCGGTGGCTGCCGCGCTGGCGGCGGGAGGGCGCGGCGCATGAGCCTGTGGACCTCCGCCGAAGCCGTGACCGCCACGCTGGGCAAAGACAGCGGCGATTTCACCGTGTCGGGCCTTTCCATCGACACCCGCACCCTCAAGCCGGGCGATCTGTTCGTGGCGTTGCAGGGCGACAATCGCGACGGCCATGATTTCGTGAAAGCGGCGTTCGAGGCCAAGGCGGGGGCGGCGCTGGTTACGCGCACGCCCGATGGCGTCACCGGTGCGTTGCTGACCGTCGGCCATACCCAGCGCGGCCTGGAAGACCTGGCGCGCGCGGCCCGTAGCCGCAGCAACGCCAAGATCGTCGCCGTCACCGGCAGCGCCGGAAAGACCACCACCAAGGAAATACTGGCCATCGCCTGCAACGCGCTGGGCCGCACCCATGCCAGCGCCGCCAGCTACAACAATCACTGGGGCGTGCCGCTCAGCCTCGCCTCGCTGCCGCGCGACGTCGAGTACGGCATTTTCGAAGTGGGGATGAACCACTTTGGCGAGCTGCGCAATCTGGTCAGCTTCGTGCGCCCGCATGTGGCGCTGGTCACCACCATCGCGCCCGCCCATCTGGAATTCTTCGGCAACTGCGAATCCATCGCTGACGCCAAGTCGGAAATCTTTGAAGGGCTGGAACCAGGCGGTGCGGCGCTGATCCCCGCCGACAGCGCCTATGCTGACCGCCTGACCGCGCGCGCCAAACAGGCGAAAGTCGCCCGCATCGTCAGCTTCGGCGAAAAGGGCGAGGCGAAACTGATTTCCTTCACCGCCGACGGCACCGGCATGCGGGTCAAGGCCGATATCCTGGGCACGGCGGTTGATGCCTATGTCGGCGCGCCGGGCGCGCACATCGCGCAGAATGTGGTCGGGGCGCTGGCGGCGATCGCGCTGCTGGACGGCGATGTGCTGAACGCCGCCGCCGCCTTGAAGAATTTCACCGCGCTGAAAGGCCGTGGCGCGCGTTTCGAGGCGAACGGCATTTCGGTGATCGACGAAAGCTACAACGCCAATCCCGCTTCGATGGCGGCTGCCATGGCGCTGCTGGGCGCATCATCGGGCCGCAAGATTGCGGTTTTGGGCGACATGCTGGAAATGGGCGAGGGCGCTGCCGCCCATCATGCCGGGCTTGCCGCGCCGTTGGCGGCCAACAAGGTTGATCTGGTCTTCGCCTGCGGCGCCCAGATGAAGTCGTTGTGGGATGCCCTTCCGAATGCGCAGCGCGGCGCCTATGCCGAAAATTCCAAATTGCTGGCGCCGCACGTCATGGCCGCCGCAAAGCCCGGCGACACCGTGCTGGTCAAGGGCTCCAACGGGGCAAAAATGTCCGTGATCATTGAAGCGCTGCGGGGAGCGAACTGAGATGCTGTATTATCTGTCTCTCCTCACCCAGATGGAAGAACTCGCCTTCTTCCGCCTGTTTCGCTACCTGACGTTCCGGTCTGGTGCGGCCGTTGTGACGGCGCTGCTGATTGCCTTCCTGATCAACCCGATGCTGATCCGCTGGTTGAAGGTAAAGCAGGGCAAAGGCCAGCCCATCCGCGCCGACGGTCCCGCCCGCCACATCGTCGAAAAGGCCGGTACCCCCACCATGGGCGGTATCCTGATCCTGATCCCCTGGATCGGCGCGACGCTGCTGTGGGCCAACCTGTCCAATCCCTATGTCTGGATCGCGCTTCTGGTGGTCGGCAGCTTCGGCCTGCTGGGCTTCCTGGATGACTATTATAAAGTGACCAAGCGCACCTCGGATGGCCTGTCCAGCAAGTCGCGCATCCTGATCGAATTCGCTGTGGCAGCCTTGGCCACCTGGCTGATCATGCGGGTGCAGGCCCCCGACCTGTCGGGCATTCTGACCGTGCCGTTCCTCAAAACCGTGCTGCTGCCCTTCGGCCTGTTCTTCCTGGTGGTCGGCGGTTTCGTGATCGCGGGCGCCGCCAATGCGGTGAACTTCACCGATGGTCTCGACGGTCTGGCCATCGTGCCGGTGATGATCGCGGCGGCCACCTTCACGCTTATTGTCTATCTGGTCGGCAACGAGGTGTTCGCCGCTTACCTCCAGATTCCCTATGTCGCCCATACCGGCGAGCTGGCGGTTTTCCTGGCGGCGCTGGTCGGCGCGGGTCTGGGTTTCCTCTGGTACAACGCGCCGCCCGCCGCGATCTTCATGGGCGACACCGGTTCGCTGCCGCTGGGCGGGGCGCTGGGCGTGGTGGCCGTCGCCGCCAAGCATGAAATCGTGCTGGCACTGGTCGGCGGCTTGTTCGTGGTCGAAACTGTGTCGGTGATCGTGCAGGTGGTTTCGTTCAAGCTCACCGGCAAGCGCGTGTTCCGCATGGCGCCGATCCATCACCATTACGAACAGCTTGGCTGGACCGAACCCACCATCGTGATCCGTTTCTGGATTGTGGCGGTGGTGCTGGCCCTGCTGGGCCTCGCAACCCTCAAGCTGCGGTGACCCGATGATCCCCAGCCGCGCCTTTGCCAATCGAACCGTCGCCGTTTTCGGCCTGGCCCGCACGGGCCTGGGCGCGGTGCGTTCGCTGGTGGCCGGCGGCACGCGCGTCATCGCCTGGGACGACAATTCCACCGCGCGCGATCTGGGCGGCCAGGAAGGCGCCGAAATAATGCCATGGCGCGAATGGCCGTGGGAAAGCATTGCCGCGCTGGTGCTGTCGCCGGGCGTACCGCTGACCCATCCCGTGCCGCATGGCGTGGTGGTGCATGCCAACCAGGCGAAGGTACCGGTGATCGGCGATGTCGAACTTTTCGCCCGCGAAATCCGGCCCGATAGCAACGCACCCGGCAAGGCGCCGGTGATCGCGATCACCGGCACCAACGGCAAGTCCACCACCACCGCGCTGGTGGGACATATTCTGAAGGCCTGCGGCTTCGACGCCCAGATCGGCGGCAATATCGGCAATTCGGTGCTGGAACTGTCGCCGCCCGGTGCGAAGACGATTTACGTGCTGGAAATGTCCAGCTTCCAGATCGACCTGGCCCCTGGCCTGAAGCCCGACGTGTCGCTGCTGTCCAACCTGTCGGTCGATCATATCGACCGCCATGGCACGATGGAAAATTATGCCGCCATCAAGGCGCGGATGCTGGCGCAGACCGCCGCCGATGGCCAGTTGGTGATCGGCGTCGATGACGATCATTCCTCTGCCATCTTCACCGAGCTTTCCGCCGCCGCCAAAGCGCGCAACAGCGCCGCCGCCAATCCGGTGTCGGTCGGCAAGGTGCTGGGCCGTGGAATCTTTGTCGTCGATGGCGCGCTGTACGATGCGCTGTCGGGCCGCGCCAACAAGGTGATGGAGATGGCCGATGCACAGCGCCTTCCCGGCGCGCACAATTGGCAGAATGCGGCGCTGGCTTATGGCGCCGTCAAGCCTTTCCTCAGCGACACGCGCCAGATCATCGCCGCCATCGCCAGCTTTCCCGGCCTGGCGCACCGCATGGAAGATGTCGGCCATATCGGCAATGTGTCGTTCATCAACGATTCCAAGGCGACCAATGCCGATGCCACGGCCCGCGCCTTGGCCACCTATCCCGATATTTTCTGGATCGCGGGCGGCAAGGCCAAGGATGGCGGTATCGAAAGCCTGAGTCCGTACTTCCCGCGCGTGCGCAAGGCCTATCTGATCGGCGATACCGCGGCCGTGTTCGCCCGCACGCTGGACGGAAAAGCCTCCTATGAAGTTTCGGGCACGCTCGACAAGGCGGTGGAAGCCGCCGCCCGCGACGCCGTGGCCTCGTCCGCGCCCGCGCCGGTTGTGCTGCTGTCGCCGGCCTGCGCCTCCTACGACCAGTTTAAGGATTTCGAGCATCGCGGCGATACCTTCCGCGATGCGGTGGCGCGGTTGCCGCGCAACCTGAAGGCGGCGTCATGATGAACCGCTCCAACAGATCCGCGCTGGCCAACTGGTGGTTCACCGTCGACCGGGTGGCGCTGGGCTGCATGCTGCTGCTGGCCGGGATTGGATTGATGCTGGCCTTCGCCGCCAGCCCCGCCACCACCGGCAGCCCGATGGCAGGCGGCGATTTCCGCTATACCGCGCGGCAGGTGATGTTCGCGGTGTTCGCCATTGCCATTCTGTGCGGCATGTCGCTGCTGTCGCTGCGCCAGATCCGCATCGCGGGCGCGGTGACCTTTGCAGGCGCGCTGATCGGCTCATTCCTGGTGCTGTTCGTCGGCGCCGACCTGCTCGGCGCCAAGCGCGAACTGGATTTCGGCGCCTTCCATCTGCAGCCGTCGGAATTCCTCAAGCCCGGTTTCGCCATTCTGGCCGCCGCCGTGCTGGCCGACCGCCAGCCGCTGGCGATCCCCAAGCCCGTGGTGACCGGGCTTCTTTTGCTTCCTGCCTTGCTGATCCTGATCAAGCAGCCGGACGTGGGCCAGACCGCGCTGCTGCTGTGCCTGTGGGGCGGCATGCTGTTCTTCTGGGGCATGTCGTTCGTCTGGGTGTCGGCGGGCATCGGCGCGGTGGGTGTGCTGGGCTTCATTGCTTATCAAGTGTTTCCGCACGTCAACCGCCGCGTCGATCAGTATCTGGGCCATTCCGAAACCGGCTATCAGGCGGGCCTTGCCTTGAAGGCCTTCGCGCATGGCGGGCTGACGGGCGTCGGCCCCGGCGCGGGCACCGTCAAATACCGTATTCCCGACGTGCATTCCGACTTCATCTTCGCGGTGGCGGGCGAGGAATTCGGCCTTCTGCTGTGTGGGCTTATCGCCATCCTGTTCGGCGTTCTGACCGTGCGGCTTTTGCTGCGCGCGGCCGCCTCGCGTGAACCCTTCGCCCAGTTGGCCGGCGCGGGCCTGGGTCTGGTCACGGCGGTGCAGGCCTTCATCAACATGGGCGTGGCGGTGTCGCTGCTGCCCGCCAAGGGCATGACGCTGCCCTTTATATCCTATGGCGGCTCGTCGCTGTTCGCGGTGGCGGTGACCATGGGCTTTGCGCTGGCCGTGACGCGCCAGCGGCCCAAGGTTGTCACCCGCGACGATCCCAGCTTTTTCATGGTGCGGGCATGAGCGTCCCCACTTCCAATGCTATCGTGCTTTCCGCAGGCGGCACGGGCGGGCACCTGTTCCCGGCCCAGGCGCTGGCCGCCGAGCTGGTCAATCGTGGACGCCAGATCGTGGTGATGACCGACGCGCGCTTCGCCCATTACGCCACGCATTTCCCCGGCGCGACCATCCAGACCGTGCCGTCTTCGCCCTTCAACAGCGTGCTGGCGCCGTTCAAGATCGCCGCCGGCGTACTGGCGGCGGCCATGCGGCTGATGAAGCTCAAGCCCGCCGCCGTCATCGGTTTTGGCGGTTATCCATCCGTGCCGGTGATGCTGGCCGCGACGCTGCTGCGCCTGCCCACCGCCATCATCGAGCAGAATGCCGTGGTCGGCCGCGCCAACCGGCTGGTCATGAACAAAGTGAAGACGGTGGCTGCCGCATTCCCCATCGCCCGCTTCGCGCCCGCCGATCCGTACAAGGTGGTGCTGACCGGAAATCCCCTGCGTCCGGAAGTCGAAGCCTTGTGGGGCGCGTCTTATAATGTGCCGGACTCCAGTGGCCCGCTGCGCATTCTGGTGTTCGGCGGCAGCCAGGGCGCGCGGGCCTTGAGTGAGATCGTGCCCGCCGCGCTGACCCGCCTGCCACACGACCTGAAGATGCGCCTGAACGTGGTGCAGCAGTGCCGCCCCGAAGACATTGATCAGGTGCGCCAGATCTACAGCAACGCCGAAATCCGCGCCCAGCTCGAAAGCTTCTTCGGCGATCTGCCGCGCCGCATGGCCGAAACCCATCTGGTGATCGCCCGCTCCGGCGCCGGCACCGTGGCCGAACTGATGGCCATTGGCCGCCCCGCCATTCTGGTGCCGCTGCCCGGCGCGCTGGACGACAACCAGGCGCCCAATGCCGACATCCTGGCCCGCGCCGAAGCGGGATGGAAAGTGCGGCAGAGCGATTTGAACCCGGATTCATTGGCCCAGATGATCATGAAAGCCTTTGCCGATCCCATGGCGCTGGCCCGCATGGCGGCCCGCGCCCATGCGCTGGCCACGCCGAACGCGGCGCAGAAGCTGGCCGATGTGGTCGAAGACCTTGCTTTGCAGAGGGCCGCGTAATGGCGACACCTGTCACCACCCGCGTGCCGCTGGACATCGGCGCCATTCATTTCATCGGCATCGGCGGCATCGGCATGAGCGGCATCGCCGAGATCATGCACAATCTGGGCTACAAGGTTCAGGGCAGCGACGCCGCCGAGAACGCCAACGTCAAGCGCCTGCGCGGCATGGGCATCACCGTGCATGTCGGCCACAATGCCGACAATCTCAAAGATGCGCATGCGGTGGTTTATTCCTCCGCCGTCAAGCCTGGCAATGTCGAGTTCGACGCCGCCCGCGCGCTGTTGCTGCCGCTGGTGCGCCGCGCCGAAATGCTGGCCGAGATCATGCGGCTTCGCTCCTGCATCGCCATCGCCGGCACCAACGGGAAGACCACGACCACCACGCTGGTCGCATCCTTGCTGGATGCGGGCGGCATGGACCCCACCGTGGTCAATGGCGGCATCATCAACGCCTATGGCACCAACGCCCGTCTGGGCGCGGGCGAATGGGTGGTGGTGGAAGCCGATGAAAGCGACGGCACCTTCCTGCGCCTTCCCGCCACCGTGGCGGTGGTAACCAACGAAGACCCTGATCACCTGGATTACTACGGCACCTTCGAAAACATGCGCGACGCCTTTCAGCGGTTCGTGGAGAACGTGCCGTTCTACGGTTTCGCGGTGCTGTGTATCGACCATCCCGAAGTGCAGGCGATGGTGGGTCGCATCACCGACCGCCGCATGATCACCTATGGCTTTTCGCCCCAGGCCGATGCCCGGGCGGTGAATGTCAGCTTTTCCGAAGGCGCCTCGCATTTCGACGTGGTGTTCACGGATCGCCGCAAGAACAGCGAAGAGCGCATGGACGGCATGTCGTTGCCCATGCCGGGCGAGCACAATGTGCAGAATGCCATGGCCGCCATCGTGGTGGCCCGCCAGTTGGGCGTGCCGGATGCCACGATCAGGAAGGGCCTGTCCGAGTTTCGCGGTGTCAGCCGCCGTTTCACCAAGGTGGGCGAGGTCAATGGCGCTTCGATCATCGACGATTACGCCCACAACCCCTTCAAGATCGCCGCCGCCGTGCGCGCCGCCCGCCAGGCCTATAAGGGCCCCATCGTGGCGGTGGTGCAGCCGCATCGCTACACCCGCCTGCGCGATACCTTCGAGCAGTTCGCCACCTGCCTGAACGACGCCGACGTGGCGGTGATCGCGCCGGTCTATGCCGCGGGCGAAGCGCCGATCGACGGCATCAGCCGCGACAGTTACGCCGAAGCGCTGCGCGCCCATGGCCACCGCAACGTCATCGTGATCGACGGCGAAGATGATCTGGCCGCCGCCGTCGCGCCCTATGTGAAGCCGGGCGCCGCGATCATCGGCACCGGCGCGGGTTCGATCACAAGCTGGATGTACAACCTCCCAAAGAAGCTGGAGGGGCTGGTTTGATGATGACCAGAACCCAGGGATCAGCTCCCTGCGACATGCTTCCGCCGGTGCGTGGGTCCATTACCCGCGACGCGCCGCTGAAGGATCTCGTCTGGTTCCGCGCCGGTGGTCCCGCGGAACTGCTGTTTCGTCCCGCCGATGCCGATGATCTGGCCAGCTTCCTTGCTGCCAAGCCCGCCGATCTCAAAGTCTCGGTGATCGGCGTCGGCTCCAATCTCCTGGTGCGCGATGGTGGCATTCCCGGCGCGGTGGTGCGGTTGTCGTCTGCCTTCGGCAAAGTCGAGACTTATAAAAATGAAGATGGTGGCTTGCACGTGCGCGCCGGCGCCGCCGCTTTGGATGGCGCGGTGGCACGCGCCGCCGCCGATGCCGGCATCGGCGGTCTGGAATTCCTGCGCGGCGTGCCCGGCACCATCGGCGGCGCCCTGAAAATGAACGCCGGCTGTTATGGCCGCGAGATCAAGGACATCTTCGTCGAAGCGACCGCGATCGACGAAAAAGGCAATAAAATAAGGCTTTTCGCCGCCGACATGGCGTTCGAATACCGCAAGGCCAAAGGCGCGCATGACGGGCTTATCTTCATCGAAGCGGTGTTCGAAGGCACGAAAGACGAACCCGCCGCAATCCGCGCCCGCATGGAAGAATTGTCGGCCAATCGCGAAGCCGCCCAGCCGATCAAGTCCAAGACCGGCGGCTCGACCTTCAAGAACCCGCCTGGCCACAAGGCCTGGCAATTGGTCGATGATGCCGGTTGCCGCGGCCTGAAGATCGGCGGCGCCCAGGTTTCGGAAAAGCACACCAACTTCCTGATCAATACCGGCGACGCCACCGCCACCGACCTTGAGGCGCTGGGCGAGGAAGTGCGCAAGCGCGTCCAGGAAAAATCCGGCGTGACGCTGGAATGGGAAATCAAGCGCGTGGGGGTTGCATGACAACTTTCAAGCGCATCGCCGTGCTGATGGGCGGCCGCAGCGCCGAACGCGAAGTCTCGCTGTCGTCGGGCCGTGGCGTGATGCAGGCGCTGGAGGAGGAGGGCTTCGACGCGATCGAAGTCGATCCCGCCGACGATCTGCAATCCCAGCTTCGCGCCGCCAGGCCCGACGCCGTGTTCAACGCGCTGCATGGCCGCTTCGGCGAAGACGGCACGGTGCAGGGCATCCTGGAATGGATGCGCCTGCCTTATACCCATTCGGGCGTGCTGGCCTCAGCGCTGGCGATGCACAAGGAGCGCACCAAGGATATCTACCGCGCCGCCGGCCTGCCGGTGGTCAAGTCCATCGTCTGCGACCGCAAGGATGCGGGCGCGCAACACCTGATGGAGCCGCCCTATGTGGTCAAGCCCGTCAATGAAGGCTCCAGCGTCGGCATCTTCATCGTGCGTGCGGGTGACAACCGCCCGCCCGCCGCACTGCTGTCGGAAGACTGGTCCATCTCCAGCGAGATGATGGTGGAGGAATTCGTGCCGGGCCGCGAACTGACGGTGAGCGTGCTGGGCGACAAGCCACTCTGCGTCACCGAAATCACCACCGACCTGGCCTTCTATGATTACGAAGCCAAGTACGCCGCCGGTGGCTCCCAACATATTCTGCCCGCGCAGGTGCCCGATGCCGTCGCCAGGGACGCGATGGAAATGTCGGTGATCGCCCACAAGGCGCTGGGCTGCCGCGGCGTCAGCCGCACCGATTTCCGTTACGACGACACCGGCGCCAAGCCGCGTCTGATCCTGCTGGAAACCAACACCCAGCCGGGCATGACGCCGACGTCTCTGGTGCCGGAACAAGCAGCTTATCTCGGCATGTCTTACGCAAAATTGTGCCGCTGGATGGTGGAGGACGCGTCATGCGATCGGTAACTGCGGACCACAAGAACCGGGGCAAATCGGCCCGCGCGCAGGCGGTGCGCCCCTCGACACGCCGCGACCTGCCCAAGGTCCAGCCCGGCACGGCCCGGCGCGAAAAGCCGCCGGGCTTGTTCTCGCGCCTGATGCCGCGCTTCGCCTTCATTGCGGGTCGCCCGATGATGGCGATGACCGTTATTTCCGTGATCCTGGCGCTGATCACCGCCTTGTTCGCCAGCGGCATTCTGGGCCGCGGTTTGCGCGCCGTGGACAATGGCATCAATTCCACCCTGGCCCATGCGGGCTTCGGCATTTCCGAAATCCACATCACCGGCAACCGCCGCACGCCCTACAAGCAAATCCTGGAAGTGCTGGGCATGCAGCCCGGCCAATCGATCTTCTCGGCCGACCTGTTCGGCGCACGCAACCGCCTGGCGCATCTGGACTGGATCGAAAGTGCCCAGGTGCATCGCCGCTACCCCGATGCCATCTTCGTGACGCTGGTGGAAAAGCGCCCCTTCGCGCTGTGGCAGGCCCCGCCCAATGCGCGCGGCGAAGCGCCCATCGCGCTGGTAGAGCGGGATGGCGACGTCATCACCACCCGTGACCTTGAAAAGTTCAGCCGTCTTCCGAAATTGGTGGGCGAGGGCGCGCCCCAGGCCGCCGCCGAACTGGTCGATGCGGTGAAGTCGCATCGCGCCATCTCGGCCCGCACCGCCGCCTTCGCGCGAATTTCGGCGCGCCGCTGGAACCTGATTCTGGACGACGGCGTAATCGTCAAGCTGCCCGAAGCCGGCTGGGACAAGCAGCTTGCGGCGCTGGAGCAGCTCATCATCGACAAGCGCATTCTGGAACGCGATGTCGTGGAAATCGACCTGCGTTCGCCGACGCACTACTTCTTCATGCTTGAGAACGGCGAAAAGAAAGACGTTCAGAGGGGCAAGGAAACATGAACCAGACGCTGAGGTTGCACGTGAACAACGAAATCCCCGCTTACCGTCCCGGCCTGGTTTCGGCGCTGGATGTCGGCACGTCCAAGGTCGTTTGCGTCATCGGCCAGGCCGAGGCGGGATCGCTCAAGGTGCTGGGCAGCTCCTTGCGCGAATCCTCAGGCCTCAAGGCGGGCACCATCACCAGCCTGGACCAGGCCGAGGAATCGATCCGCGATTGCGTGGCGGCGGCCGAGAACATGGCCGATGCCCGCATCCAGAACGTGCTGATCAGCGTCAATTGCGGCCAGCCGGTCTCGGTGACTAGCCGCGCCGTGATGTCGCTGGATGGCGCGCTGGTGTCCGACGATCACCTGCGCGTGCTACTCAGCGACGGCCGCGCCCGCGCCAAGCTGGAAGGCCATGAAGTGATCCAGAGTGCGCCGACCGCCTATGTGGTCGATGAAGCGCGCGGCGTGAAGAACCCGTCCGGCATGTTCTGCCAGCGCATCGGCGTGGCCATGCATGCGGTGGCGGTCAAGCCCAGCCCGCTGCAGAATCTCAAGCTGGCGGTGGAACGCTGCCACCTTAACGTCATCGGCACCCAGTTCGGCGCGTATGCGAGCGGAATCTCGACCCTGACCGAAGACGAAAAGCAGATCGGCGCCACCGTGATCGACATGGGCGGCGGCACCACCTCCATCGCCGTCTTCCTGGAAGGCCATCTGGTCCATGCCGATGTCGTGCCGGTGGGCGGCTTTGCCGTCACCAGCGACATCGCCCGCATGCTGGCCGCGCCCCTGGCCGCCGCCGAACGCACCAAGACGCTCTATGGCGCGGCGATGGGCGAGATGGACGGCGGTTCCGACGTGGTGTCGGTCGCCCAGACCGGCGAGGAGGGCGACGATGCCGCCTTGCGCCTGCCGCGCTCCATGCTCACTCGCATCATCCAAGCCCGTCTCGAAGAAATTTTCGGCGAGGTGCAGACCCGTCTGCGCGCGTCGGGTTTCGACGTGGCGGCGGGCCGCCGCGCGGTCTTAACCGGCGGCGCCTGCCAGCTTGCCGGCACGCGCGAACTGGCCGCCCGCATCCTGAACAAGCAGGTCCGCATCGGTCGTCCGCAGGCCTTTTCGGGCCTGGCGGCGGCGTCGGCGGGACCTGATTACGCAACGGCGATCGGCCTTCTGATGGCCGGCGCCACCTTGCCGCCCGAACTGCTCAATCCGGACCTCGCAATGGGCGGTCCGGCCCGTAACACCAGCGAAAGCTGGTTCACCCGGTTGACCCGCAGATGGCTCTAGTGATTCAAAAGGTAAACAAGCGAATCAGTTGGGTATCTGGCGTGCCGCAAGGTGATCGAAACATCTCAACCAGGAGACACTAATATGGCGATCAACCTCAAAGCTCCCGAAAGCAAAGAATTGCGTCCCCGCATCACGGTGCTGGGCGTGGGCGGCGCCGGCGGCAATGCCGTCAACAACATGATCGAAGCGGGCCTGGAAGGCGTCGACTTCGTGGTTGCCAACACCGATGCCCAGGCCCTGGCCCAGTCCAAGGCCACCCGCCGCATCCAGCTCGGCGCCGCCACCACCGAAGGCCTGGGCGCTGGCGCCCAGCCGGAAGTCGGCCGCGCGGGCGCCGAAGAATCCATGACCGAGATCATGGAACAGCTTTCGGGCGCGCACATGGTCTTCATCGCCGCCGGCATGGGCGGCGGCACCGGCACGGGCGCTGCGCCTGTCATCGCCCGCGCGGTGCGTGAGGCCGGCATCCTGACGGTCGGCGTCGTCACCAAGCCCTTCAGCCTGGAAGGCGACCGCCGCATGCGCGTGGCCGAGCGCGGTATCCAGGAACTGCAGCAGTTCGTGCACACGCTGATCGTGATCCCCAACCAGAACCTGTTCCGCGTCGCCAATGAACGCACCACCATGGCCCAGGCCTTCGCCATGGCCGATGAAGTGCTGCATGCCGGCGTGCGCGGCGTCACCGATCTGATCGTGATGCCGGGCCTGATCAACCTCGACTTCGCCGACATCAAGTCGGTGATCAGCGAGATGGGCAAGGCGATGATGGGCACCGGCGAGGCAGAAGGCGAAGACCGCGCCATGCGCGCCGCCGACATGGCGATCTCGAACCCGCTGCTGGACGATGTCACGATGAAGGGCGCCAAGGGCGTTCTGATCAACATCACCGGCGGTCCCGACCTGATGCTGTTCGAAGTCGAACAGGCCGCCAACCGCATCCGTTCGGAAGTCGATCCCGACGCCAACATCATCTTCGGCAACACCATCCTGGACGACATGGAAGGCCGCATCCGCGTGTCGGTGGTCGCCACCGGCATCGATGCCGACCAGGTCCGCATGCCCCTGCCGACCGAAAAGGTCCGCACGCTGCATCCGCATCTGAACCTGCGCAATCCGGCCCGCACGCCGGCGACCGCCACCGCCGCCCCGATGATGGCCGCGCCGATGACGCCGCCGCCCGCGCCCAATCCGGTGCATGCCACGATGGATCAGCTCGCCGCCGAAATCGGCGCCGACAAGAGCCCGGCCGAGGATTACATCCTGGGCGGCTCCGACGCGCCGGAAGTCACCGCCGATCCGATCCCGCTGTCGGCCAAGTATCCGGCCACCGAAAGCTATCGTCCGCTGGAACAGCAGCCGATGGCTGCGCCGGCGGCGGAAAAGAAAAGCGGCTGGGGCTTCTTCGGCCGCAAGAAGGCCACGCCTGACATGCGTTCCGAACCGGCGCCCGAACCGCGCGTCGCCGCGCCGCGCGCCACGGCCACCAC
>Ga0222712_10000157_pt1 | contig 96117 bp, 97 predicted proteins | sample C33_657DmetaG_FD_165043 | JGI IMG/M metagenome (GOLD analysis project Ga0222712, IMG submission 165043) | Estuarine water microbial communities from San Francisco Bay, California, United States - C33_657D | ecosystem: Environmental > Aquatic > Marine > Unclassified | place: USA: California... | reverse complement strand
AACCTTCTCTCATGAGCCGAGTTCCCACTACTACGCCTCCATCAGGAGCTGTGATTCCTGAACGCCATCCAGAGTCACCAGCGACTGGTTCAGAACTTCCTTCTCACTTTAAACATTGCTTTGGTTGTGGCGATCTCCATCCCACCGGGTTGCATCTCAAGGCGCGCGTAGGTGAGGGCCTTACAATCACCGCTCAATTTACAGTGACAGAAAATCATCAAGGCGCTCCAGGCTTAGCTCACGGAGGCTTACTCTCACTGGCTTTTGATGAGGCGCTTGGAAAGTTGATGTGGTTACTTCGCGCCCCTGCGGTTACGGCGAGGTTAGAGACAGATTTCCTTATGCCGGTTCCAATCGGTACGACTCTCTACATCACCGCCGAGATTGTTGGGCAGCATGGCCGTAAGGTCTATTCGGTTGCACAGGGGCGGCTAAACGGTCCCGATGGACCAATCGCTACGCGTGCTTCCTCACTCTTTATTATCGTGCCAATGAATCACTTCCTTGATAATGCACCGGCTGAATACATCGCCGCAATTAGAAGCAATCCAGAGTTAATGTCTTTCGTCGATCCAGAGTTTAATATCAATCCATGAGCAACTTACAGGTATTGATCACTCGCCTTGATCCAGATCTTCCGCTTCCGGCATATGCAAAGGGTGGCGATGCTGGAGCAGATATCTACTCACGTATCGATATCACTCTTGCACCGGGGGAGCGCGCACTCGTTCCGACCGGAATCGCGATTGCACTTCCCGATGGCTACGTCGCTCTCGTCCATCCACGCTCCGGCCTTGCTATCAAACATGGCGTCACAATGGTCAATGCACCAGGAACTGTCGATGCTGCATATCGTGGAGAGCTTCAATGCATCTTGATCAACCATGATCTAGAGCAAGCAGTGACTTTCAAACGTGGCGATCGGATTGCGCAATTAGTTTTTCAAAAGGTGGAACGTGCTGATTTCATCGAAGTTGAGTCACTTCCTGGTTCAGGTCGCGGCGATGGTGGCTTTGGATCCACAGGTCGCTCATGAATCAGAGCGAAGATCGCGATAAAGTTCTATCGGCCTTTGGCGGAAAGCGCGGGTTAATTGATACCGGCATTCCATCCGTGCTCTTCCTCATTATCTTCAATCTCCGTGATGATTTGCAGGATGCTCTCTATGCATCGATAGCAATCTCACTAATTCTCACTCTGATTCGCCTTGCACGACGCGAGACGGTGCAACACGCATTTAGTGGCTTGATTGGTGTTCTAATCAGCGCATGGTTTGCCAATCGGACCGGAAATCCAAGTGATGTATTCCTTCCAAAGTTGCTGACCAACCTTGGCTATGGAACGGTCTATCTCATTGCCAATATTGCGGGATGGCCAATCCTGGGATTGATGCTCGGTCCGATCCTTGGTGAGAATCTACTCTGGCGCCATGACCCGGCACGTAAACGGGCATATATACGTGCAAGTTGGCTCTGGGTGGGAATGTTCTTCTTGCGCCTTGCCGTGCAGTACCCGATCTATAGAAGTGGAAATGTAAATCTTCTCGGTACAGTCAATTTAGCGATGGGTTATCCGCTATTTATCGCAACCGGTTATGGAACCTGGATGATTCTAAAGACCGTGCCTGTGACGAAAGGCCCTGCTAGTTAGTTGAGATGAAACATTCCTTCAATTGACCTTCAGCAACTGCTGAGGCCACGAAGAGAAGCTCATCACCGGCAACAAATACATCTGATGGCGTTGGGGTAAGGACTCGGCCATCACGAACAATCGCTGCCAAAGATGCATCATCAGGCAGGGTGATTTCTTCGACGGTTTTGCCGATACAGCTAGATGAATCCGGAAGTGTGAGCTCAACTAGATTTGCTTGACCCTTTCGGAATGAGAAGAGTCGGACTACATCACCAACGCTGACAGCCTCTTCAACGAGAGCGGCAATAATGCGTGGAGTTGATACCGCAACATCTACACCCCATGAGTGATCAAAGAGCCATTCATTCTTTGGATGATTAATGCGAGCAACTACACGTGGCACGCCGTATTCAGTTTTACCAAGAAGAGATGCCACAAGATTGACCTTGTCATCACCTGTTGCGGCAACGAGAACTTGGCAATCATTAAGGCTCGCCTTATCGAGAGATGCGATCTCGCAAGCATCTGCCATCAACCATTCAGCATCAGGGACAGATTCAAGCTTGAGCGCCTTAGGGTCGCGGTCAATGAGGAGAACTCGATGACCATTATCAAGAAGCTCGCGCGCAATTGCGCGGCCAACATTTCCAGCACCAGCGATAGCGATACGCATTGAATTAAGCCTCCGGTGACTTTCCTAGAATTGCCTCAACTTCAGCAAGCTTCTCATCGCGAACCATGATGTGAATCAAATCGCCATCTTGCAAGACGGTGCTCTCATCAGGGATGAGTCCTTCGCCGAGGCGAGTAAGGAATGCAACGCGTAGGTCGGCAGCTTTTTCGATATCGACAATCGCTGTGCCGAACCAATCAAGATGTGGGTGAACTTCAGCAAGCTGGACAGTTCCACTCGCATCGCGCCACTCAGAGCGAGAGCCTTCTGGCGTTAATCGACGCATAATCTGATCGGTCGCCCAGATAACAGTAGCCACAGTTGGAATACCAAGGCGCTGATAAATCTCGGCACGACCAGGATCGTAGATACGAGCCACAACATTGGTGACTCCATAGCTCTCACGTGCAACTCGTGCGGCCAAAATGTTGGAGTTATCGCCATTACTGACGGCGGCGAAAGCATCTGCTCCTTCGATGCCTGCCTCAAGCAGGGTATCTCGATCAAAGCCAACACCTGTAATGGTGCGACCCTTGAAGTCGGGGCCAAGTCGGCGGAATGCCTCTTTTGCTTGATCGATGACAGCTACTGAATGGCCGTTGGCTTCCAACTCGATAGCGAGCAATGAACCCACGCGACCGCAACCCATGATGACTACGTGCATAGGCATAACTTACTCCCTTACTCTTATCTCCATGACCGAAACAACGAGAAAAACCCTCCATATCGGCGAAATTCTTCGAGTCGAGATTGAGAAGGTCGCCCATGGGGGCCATTTCATCGCCCGCCATGAGGGCGCAGTTATCTTCGTTCGCCATGCCATTCCAGGTGAGATTGTTGAGGTCGAAATCACCGGACTCGAGAAATCATTTGCTCGCGCAGATGTCCTTGCCGTTATTGAACCGAGCAACTTTCGCGTTCAACCGCCCTGCCAATATGCGGGCAGTTGTGGTGGGTGCGATTTCCAACATATAGATGTTACTCACCAGCGCGAGTTGAAATCAGATGTAATCGCAGAGCAATTTGCTCGCATTGCAAAGATGGAGGTGGAGATTGAGGTAGAGGAAGTCTCATCACCCCTACATTGGCGCACGCGTTTTGCCGCATCGACTAATCGCAATGGTGAAGTTGGGTTCAAAGGCTCTAGAAGCAATGCCGTAATCCCGATTGCATCCTGCCCGGTTCTTATTCCTGAAATTGATTTCTCGACCTTGCCGGTTTCAGATATTTCTGCGGAACAGAGAATCGAAGTCGCGCTAGATACCAGAGGGAATAGAACGGTTGCGCAGATGGATCAACGCACAGACCGTAACTCTGAACGAGCCAAGCCAAAGATTATCGAAGGTGAGAATTCGCTCCACTACACAGTTCGAGATTTTGATTATCAGGTCAGTCAATCCTCATTCTGGCAGAGCAATATCAGCGCGCCAGAGGCGTTAGTCGATGTCGTACTTGGCTTTGCCCAATTTCAATTAGGAGATCATCTTCTTGACCTCTATGGGGGAGTAGGACTATTTGCCGGAGCTGCGCTTCCACTCATTGGCCCGGGAGGGCGCGTAGATATTGTGGAGGGGAGCTCCTCTGCAACCTCAGATGCACGTGTGAACTTCAATGGTGCAGAGAATGTCTTCATTCATACTGGTGATGTTGCAAGAGAGATTAAGAAATTTAATCGGGCCGACATCATCGTTCTCGATCCGCCACGCACTGGAACTGGCAAGCCCGTGATTGAGAGAGCGGCCCAATTGAAAACTCGCGCCATCATCTATGTGGCATGTGACCCGGCTGCCCTCGCGCGGGATACGACCTATCTCAATGATGCGGGGTATCACTTAGAAGATATTCGAGCATTCGATCTCTTTCCCATGACTCACCACATCGAATCTATTGCGCTCTACACCCCTCGTAAGGTATCTTGACGTCAAGATACTTTTTAGAATAGGTGCATCGCCATGAGCAAGAACTCCCTCGGCACAAAGAAGAGCCTCGCAGTTGCAGGTAAAGAGTTTGAGATCTTCGATATATCAAAGGTTGAGGGAGCCAGTGATCTTCCATTCTCACTCAAGGTCCTCCTTGAGAATCTCTTGCGCACTGAAGATGGCGCAAATATCACCGCCGATCACATCAAGGCTCTTGCTCAATGGGATCCATCTGTCGAACCTGATACAGAAATTCAATTTACTCCAGCTCGCGTAGTCATGCAGGACTTCACCGGCGTTCCATGTGTTGTCGACCTCGCAACAATGCGTGAGGCAATCGTCGAGCTCGGGGGAGATGCCTCCAAGGTAAATCCACTGGCACCTGCTGAGCTCGTTATCGATCACTCAGTAATCGCAGATTTCTACGGAACCAATACCTCCTTCGAACAAAACACAGATGTTGAATATGAGCGCAACCGCGAGCGTTACCGCTTCTTGCGTTGGGGACAGGGCGCATTCGATGAATTTAAGGTTGTTCCACCAGGAACTGGAATTGTTCACCAGGTTAATATCGAATATTTAGCACGAGTTGTAATGACTCGCGAAGTCAATGGGGTCGTTCGTGCCTACCCAGATACCGTCGTTGGTACTGATTCACATACAACTATGGTCAATGGACTCGGAGTTCTAGGTTGGGGCGTTGGCGGTATTGAGGCAGAGGCAGCTCTCCTTGGCCAGCCGGTCTCAATGTTGATTCCACGCGTTGTAGGTTTCAAGCTCAAGGGCGAACTTCCAGTAGGAACAACAGCGACAGATATGGCTCTCGTTATTACAGAGATGCTCCGCAAGCATGGCGTAGTGGGAAAGTTTGTAGAGTTCTATGGTCCAGGTGTTACCGCTGTTCCAATGGCAAACCGAACAACTATCGGAAATATGTCACCTGAGTACGGATCAACTTGTGCAATCTTCCCAATCGATGAAGAGACACTTCGCTACCTGCGCCTGACCGGTCGTAGTGACGAGCAGGTCGCCCTTGTCGAGCAGTATGCAAAAGCGCAGGGAATGTGGTTCGACCCTGCTGCAACGCCTCGCTACTCTGAAAATCTTGAACTCGATCTCTCCACCGTTGTCTCATCAATTGCAGGTCCAAAGCGACCACAAGATCGCATCTCAATCTCAGAGTCAAAGAAGAAGTTTGAAGAGATTCTTCCTACATACCTCTCAGAGAAGACTGGAAAAGAGTCATATCCAGTCTCTGTTGGAGCAAATAAGACCACGGTCAAGAATGGCGATGTCGTCATCGCATCGATTACCTCTTGCACAAATACCTCAAACCCTTCAGTGATGATCGGTGCTGCTCTCCTTGCAAAGAACGCAGTTGAGAAGGGATTGGCATCTAAGCCTTGGGTGAAGACAACTCTCGCTCCAGGTTCAAAGGTAGTCACCGATTACTACGATCGCTCTGGCCTTACCAAATACATGGAAGCTCTTGGCTTTAACCTCGTTGGTTATGGCTGCGTTACCTGTATCGGAAACTCAGGCCCACTTCCTGTTGAAATCAGCAAGGCAGTCAATGAACACGATCTTGCCGTTACCGCTGTTTTGTCAGGTAACCGAAACTTTGAAGGTCGCATCAGCCCAGATGTAAAGATGAACTACCTTGCATCGCCACCACTAGTTGTTGCCTATGCAATCGCCGGAACCATGGATCATGATTTTGCCAACGATTCTCTCGGTAACGATAAAGATGGCAACCCAGTGCTTCTCAAAGATATCTGGCCATCAGCACAAGAGATTCAGGATGTCATTGATTCATCAATCTCATCTGAGATGTTTAAGAAGGATTACGCCAGTGTCTTTGAAGGTGACTATCGCTGGAAGTCACTCGATACACCATCAGGAAATACCTTTGAATGGGATCCAAAGTCAACTTATGTTCGCAAACCTCCTTACTTTGAAGGTATGCCAGCTGAGCCAACTCCTGTGAAAGATATTACCGATGCTCGCGTACTTGCAATCTTGGGAGATTCAGTCACAACAGACCACATCTCACCTGCCGGTAATATCAAGGCAGATTCACCTGCTGGTAAGTATCTTGAGGTAAATGGCGTTGACCGAAAAGACTTCAACTCATATGGATCTCGCCGTGGAAACCACGAGGTAATGATTCGTGGAACCTTTGCAAATATTCGTTTGAAGAACTTGCTTCTCAATGGTGTTGAAGGTGGCTTCACACGTAACTTCCTTAACAACGGCGAGCAGTCAACAATTTACGATGCCTCCGTTGCATATCAAGCAGCAGGAGTTCCATTGGTGATCTTGGCTGGCAAAGAGTATGGATCAGGATCATCTCGTGACTGGGCAGCTAAGGGCACAGCGCTCTTAGGTGTTCGCGCGGTCATTGCTGAGAGCTTCGAACGTATTCACCGCTCTAACTTGATCGGTATGGGCGTTCTTCCTTTGCAATTCGTCAATGGAGAAAGCGCTCAATCACTCGGTCTTACCGGGGAAGAGGGCTTCACGATTTCAGGAATCACCGCTCTCAATGATGGTGGTATTCCTAAGGAGGTACAGGTCACAGCAGGGGGCAAGAGCTTCTCAGCTAAGGTCCGTATCGATACGCCAGGTGAGGCTGATTACTACCGCCACGGTGGAATCATGCAATATGTGCTCCGCTCATTGCGCGGCTAAGCACTATCTGCGCTTAGACTTCTCCACATGCTTGAATCTCTCTCTGGTCCACAAGACCTCAAAACGCTTAGCCCTGCCCAGTTGGCAGAGCTCAGTGCGGAGATTCGCGCCTTTTTAGTAGAGAAGGTTTCACGGACCGGTGGTCACCTTGGTCCAAACCTTGGAGTCGTTGAGTTGACTCTTTCAATCCACCGGACATTTGATTCACCTAAGGATCTCGTCCTCTTCGATACCGGACATCAATCCTATGTTCATAAGATTGTGACGGGCCGTGCTGGAGATTTCGATGGTCTTCGCCAACGCGGCGGTATCGCCGGTTATCCCAATCGACGCGAATCAGAGCATGATGTTATTGAGAATTCTCATGCATCGACTGCGCTTTCATGGGGCGATGGAATATCACGTGGCTTTGCACTGACCGGGCAGCACGATCGCCATGTTGTAGTTGTGGTGGGCGATGGCGCACTCACAGGTGGAATGTCATGGGAAGCCCTTAACAATATTGCAACTGCAGAGAATCGAAAGCTCGTTATCGTTGTCAATGATAATGAACGTTCCTACTCACCAACTATCGGTGGGTTGGCATCTCACCTTGCAACACTTCGCATGACGCAAGGGTATGAACGCTTCCTCGACTGGGGGAAGGAAGTTCTTCAGAAGACTCCCGTAGTCGGCGCGCCAATCTTTGAAACTCTTCATGGGATGAAGAAGGGGATTAAGGATATTGTCGCCCCACAGGGCATGTTTGAAGATCTTGGACTTAAATATATCGGGCCAATTGATGGCCACGATATCGCTGCGATGGATCGCGCGCTCGAACAGGCTAAAGAATTTGGTGAGCCGGTTTTGGTTCATGTCATCACCGAGAAGGGTCGCGGCTATAGCCCGGCTGTTGCCGATGAGGCCGAGAAGTTCCACGCCGTTGGAATCGTAGATCCTGAGACTGGTGCACCTGTAAATGCAAGTAAGACCTCATGGACCGATGTATTTTCAGAGGAGCTTGTTGCAATAGGTGGCAAGCGCCCAGATATCGTTGCGATTACTGCTGCGATGCTCGGACCTACCGGCCTTGATAATTTTCAGAAGGCATTTCCAGAACGCACCATCGATGTTGGAATCGCTGAACAGCACGCCGTAACGAGCGCCGCTGGTATGGCATATACCGGTCTTCACCCGGTTGTTGCCGTCTACTCAACATTCCTCAACCGCGCCTTCGATCAACTCTTGCTCGATGTTGCACTTCACGGCGCCGGTGTCACCTTTATTCTCGATCGCGCTGGTGTTACCGGCGATGATGGACCTTCACACCATGGCATCTGGGATCTTGCTCTTACGGGAATCGTTCCAACGCTAGCGGTGGCAGCCCCTCGTGATGGTGCGCGACTTCGCCAGGCGCTAGCTGAAGCCCTTGATATCGATGATCGACCAACCCTCCTTCGCTTTCCAAAGGGCGCTGTCCATAGCGATATTCCCGCCTTCGAATCGCGTGATGGTATTGATGTTCTCTATCGCGGGGAAAGCGCAGATGTGCTCCTCGTAAGCATCGGTGCAATGGCACCACTGGCTGTTGAGGCGGCATCACAGGCTTACCGTGAAGGCGTTGGTGTGACCGTTATTGATCCTCGTTGGGTCAAGCCTCTCCCAACTTCACTTGTGACAATGGCTCAGCGCTATAAGAGCGTTGTTGTCATCGAAGATGGAATTCGCCATGGCGGAATCGCATCATCGCTATCAGAGATGTTTAGAGATGCCCGCCTTGAAGTTCCAGTTCATAGCATCGGCGTCCCACTTGAATTTATCGAGCACTCTAAGCGAACAGAGATCCTAGAAGATCTAGGGATCACTGCTCAGCAGATTGCGCGAGAGATTGTGGAGTGGAGCTCTACTTCAGTACCGATGCAATTCCCGGAGCATGGAAACGCTGACCAGAAGCAGATTCGCTAATACCTTCGCGATCTAAGAACGGCAAGATTCCACCGAGGTGCATTGGCCACCCAGCGCCGAGCAACATACAGAGATCAATCTCAGCAGGAGTTGCAACAACGCCCTCATCGAGCATCATGCGAGCTTCCTCCGCAAGGGCCTTCAGCGCGCGCTCACGCACCTGCTCAGCAGTTGATGGAGTTGTCCCCTTATGGATCAAGGCTACCGCAGCAGGGTTTGCACCGAATGTTCCATCTTCATTCTTGATGTAGAAGCTCTTCACACCCTCTCGCACCATTGCCTGCATCGTTGGTGAGATGCGGTAGCGAGGACCGAGGTTCTTATTGAGAGTCTCTGAAACGTGGAGAGCAACACCTGGTCCAACGAGACCTAATAACTCAAATGGGCTCATTGGGAATCCAATGGAGCGCATCGCGTTATCAGCTGTTGCTGGATCCGTTCCTTCATCAACGGCATCAGTGATCTCACCCATAAATCGTGTGAGGAGGCGGTTAACGACGAAGCCCGGAGCATCCTTACAGATAATCATCGTCTTCTTGAGATTCTTGCCAACCTCAACCGCTGTTGCAGTCGTTGCATCATCGGTATGTGAGGTACGAGCAATCTCTAGGAGCGGCATGATGGCAACCGGGTTAAAGAAGTGGAATCCGACGACGCGTTCTGGGTTCTTCATCCCCTCACTCATACGCTCAACAGAGAGAGAAGATGTATTTGTAGCAAGGATGCATTCGGCAGAGACGATTGCCTCAAGGCCCTTAAAGAGCTCCTGTTTCAATGAGAGCTCTTCAAAGATCGCCTCAATGATGAAATCACATCCGGCATAGACGTTCTTGTCGGCAGATCCTGAGATCAAGGCCGATAGGCGAGTAGCGCTCTCAGCGCTCATGCGCTTCTTCTCCACTAACTTTGCGAGTTCGGCTCTGACCCAAGCAACGCCCTTATCTGCGCGCTCCTGGTCGATATCTGTCATCACCACTGGGCACTTCAAGTTGCGAACAAGAAGGAGAGCAAGTTGTGATGCCATAAGACCTGCGCCAACGACGCCTACCTTTGTGACCTTGCGAGCCATATTGGCCTTAGGCGCACCCTCTACCTTCTTACGCTTCTTCTGGATCAAATTAAATGCGTAGAGAGATGCGCGAAGTGGATCTGACATTACTAAATCTGCAAGAACTTGATCTTCAGCATCGAAACCTTCGCCATTGCTGCAGCTTTTTGCAGCAGCGATGAGTTCAAGCGCCTTACGTGGGGAGGCGATATCTGCGCCACCAAACTTCTTCAGCGCTGCAGCTTTGCCGGTAGCAAGAGCTGAATCCCAAGCAGGATCGTTGCTGTAATCCTTACGGTCAATCTTCTTACTACCCGCCAGAATCGATGCCGCAAAGGCGCAAGAGTTCTCGAGGAAGTCAGCAGGATCAAAGACAGCATCGACGACGCCAAGTGCAAGTGCATCTTTAGCCTTCATCATCGTATTGTTGTTGAGGGCGTTGAGAATGATTACCTGAACAGCTTTCTCGGGACCAATTAACTTTGGTAGGAGAGTGGCGCCACCCCAACCTGGAACTAATCCAAGGAATACCTCAGGAAGTGCGGTGAATGCAGTCGATGCCAAGGTGCGGTACTTCGAGTGAAGACCAATCTCAAGTCCACCACCAAGGGCTAGGCCGTTGATAAAGGAGAATGTTGGGATATCAATCTCACCGAGGCGACGGAAGACATCGTGACCAAGCTTTCCGATAGCAAGCGCTTGTTCGCGCTGAGTGAGAAATGACATCGCAGAGAGATCGGCGCCGGCTGCAAAGATAAATGGCTTACCGGTGATTGCGATACCAGCTGGCTTTCGGGAGATCGCCTCTGTAATTGCTGCATCAAGAGATGCCACCGATTGTGGACCAAGTGTGTTGGGGCGGGTGTGATCAAGTCCGTTATCGAGAGTAATGAGCGCGAGAACACCTTTAAAGCCAAATGGCGTAAGGTCAACATCGCGAACCTTTGCAACGGTGATAACTTCTTCAGGAGCGCCTTCAGGTAGTACGAGTGCTATTGCCATTTATTTATTTCCTCCATTGAAGTGTGGGTTCTCCCAAATAACTGTTCCGCCCATGCCAAGACCAATACACATAGTTGTAATTCCATAACGAACCTCAGGATGGGCCTCAAAGGTGCGAGCGAGGTTGATCATCAAGCGAACGCCTGATGAAGCAAGAGGGTGACCAACTGCGATAGCGCCGCCATATGGATTTACACGAGAATCGTCATCTGCAATCCCAAAGTGCTCAAGAAATGCAATCACCTGGACGGCAAAGGCCTCATTAATTTCAAATGCGCCGATATCCTCAATAGTGAGACCAGCTTTCGCAAGTGCCTTAATAGTCGATGGCACTGGTCCATAGCCCATCACCTCTGGCTCTACACCTGCAAATGCAAAGGTGACCATCGTTGCCTTAATCGGTAATCCAAGTTCCTTCGCCTTATCTTCACTTGCTAGAAGAGCGATTGTTGCACCATCGTTGATTCCAGATGCATTGCCTGCTGTGACGCGACCACTTGGACGAAATGGTGTCTTTAATCCAGCGAGACCTTCAAACGTTGTTGTTGGGCGCGGTCCTTCATCTGCAGAGATGATCGTCCAACCGAGCTCCTCCGAGCGTGCGGCGGTAGGAATGAGATCGCGCTGAATCAAACCTTGCTCATATGCTTTAGCTGTCTTCATCTGAGAGTTATAGGCATAGAGATCAGCGCGCTCTTTGGTAATGGATGGATAGCGATCATGAAGTCGCTCTGCAGTTGCGCCCATTGACATTGCATCAGGGTCAACAATCTTCTCTGCTAAGTAACGTGGATTGGGATCCATCAATTCACCCATCGGATGGTTACCCATATGTTCAACACCACCTGCAAGCGCTAAATCAATTGCACCCATCGCAATCTGCCCCGCAACTGTTGTTGTTGCAGTAAGCGCACCAGCGCACCAGCGATCAACTGAGTAACCAGGAACCGTGTTAGGTAATCCTGCTAAGAGAGATGCGCTGCGACCGATATTCATTCCCTGGTCGCCAGTCTGAGTTGCGGCAGCGATAGCTACATCATCGATCTGATCGAGCGGCAGTTGTGGATTGCGCTCAATCAGTCCACGCATCGCTCGAATGAGGAGGTCATCGGCGCGAGTATTTACAAAGGCGCCTCCAGACTTTCCAAATGGGGTACGGACTGCATCAACGAGTACGACTCTGCGCGACATCAAGGGCTCCTATAGCTAAGCGGTGGTGAGGCTTTTAGGTTACTCGTCGGTAGCCCAAATGGCTATGAGGTAGAGCCCTTTTTTTCAGGGGAGATCAGAGCAGAGGTTATCTCGCAGAATCGACGGCAGGATCTGCCGCAGATGCCTCTTCTGGTTCGGCCACCTCTAGCGGCTCACTCTGAGAGAGGGCATCGATCAAGATGGGAGCTGCGATATCAACCTGCCATTGGCGGGCGCCCATTGAGGTCAGGAGTGATGCGACCTGATCAGGCTCGGGCAATTGCCAGCATATCTGGCGGAGAAGCTCCGGCGTGAGGAGATTTTCAACAGGAAGTTCAAGCTCTTCGGCCGTAAGTGACATCTGAAAACGAGCATGGGAGAGAGGGATGAACTTCTCTGGAAAGCGCTCACGCCAAATCTTGATGGGAGGCAGCGCCTCGCTCTTGCTCCGAGTATCTGGACATTGATCCTCTGTGAGAGCGAGTGCGCTCTCAATCGCCTTGAGCCATCGAGGAGTATTTTCAAACCATCGCGCTCGAAGACCGATCGGGCGTAGGACCTTCTCAAGATCTCGTTTAGTGGCAAGAGGTGATGTCCCGCTAGCAAGAGCAATCGTTGAGATTGCAAGGTCTGAGAGGATGCGACCGGGGGAGATATCTAAATGAGCGGCGAGATCATCGCGTGACTCCCAAAGCGATTTCACCACAGCCAGCTGACTCCGCTTTCTCACCTTATGCATTCCTGAGGTGCGCCGCCATGGATCTATCCGCTTTGGAGCAGGGGCAGCGGTGAGAATTGTCGCAAACTCTTGCTCAGCCCACTTCAACTTCTTCTTCTCGATGAGCAACTTCTCAATCTCATTCCGAAGCTCAACCAGGAGCTCAACATCAAGGGCTGCGTAATTGAGCCAATCTTCTGGCAGTGGTCGAACCGACCAATCTTGAGCCGAGTGTTCCTTCGCCAATCCAATATCGAGAAGTGATTCGACGAGAGCACCCAAGCCAACACGAGGTAATCCAATTAAACGTCCGGCAAGTTCAGTATCAAAGAGATGGCTTGGATTTAAACCTACTTCACGTAGACATGGGAGATCTTGCGTACTTGCATGCAAGATAACTTCTTCGTTCTGCCATAGATCATTCAGACGCGCGAAGTAAGTACTTCCAATGCCGAATGGAATGGGATCGATGAGATGCAATCCACCGTTGGTGCGCTTAATTTGAATGAGATAGGCGCGAGAGCTATATCGATATCCCGATGCGCGTTCGGCATCAACTGCGAAAGGGCCGGTGCCATCAGCGAGTTGCTCCAACATATTTTCAAATTGCTCTGGAGTGGAGATTAAATCAGGAAGCCCTTCATAGGGCGCAGTGAGGAGTTCAGCCACGACGTCGTGCAGAGTTAATTGGTGCCACACCCTCAGCTATTGGTTGAAGTCCAGCAACTTCACTGATGAAGTTGCACCATGCCTGAACATGTGGAATCAATTCCTCTGGCGTTGTCAGAATTGGAGACCATGAAGCGCGAATCTCAATCTCAGATTCATCATGGCGAGAAGATAGCTTTCCAAATGAAGCGCTAGAAACTCGAGTGACAGTTCCAGATGGTGCGCTATAGAGTGCATCTGCCTCCTGTAATGAATCAAGGAGCCAGTTCCAGCCAACTTCAGGAAGGAGTGGATCGGCCTGCATATCGGAATCAACTGTTGCGCGCATAAAGGTTACGCAGCGGTACTCACCCTCCCAGGTGTCCTGTCCGCCAGGCTCATGCAAAATAACAAATCGTCCAGAGGCTAAATCATCTTCCTGATCACCAATCTGGCCGTTGCTGACATCTGCAGTGAAGGCGAAGGAGTACTGCGCTAATTTCTGCGGAGCTGGAACCTCTTCCAACTCAATCTCTGCGCGAGGGGTGAATTCACGGATGATATTGATCATCGAATCGAATGAGAAAGATGTTCGTGAATTCACTGGTCGATTCTAAAGTTGAAATAGCCATAATGCTGGGAGGTAGGGCTTGGATTGGATAGTGTGCGCAGATGGCAACCCTCTTAGCCCTCCTTTCAAGCCTCCTCTGGGGAAGCGCTGATTACCATGCAGGAAATCTCAGCAAGCGACTTCCCACGATGGTGGTTCTTGGAATCAATCAAGCCTTTGGGCTGCTCTTTGGTATCGCTCTCATTCTCGTCTCTGGCGGCTGGTTTGCACCGGATCTCGATTCCAATGGCTACTTCCTCAATGGCGCTCTCGCCGGATTATGCGGTTATGCCGGCCTGCTCTGTCTCTATGCCGGACTCTCAACGGGACGCATGGGAGTTGTTTCACCGATCAGTTCATTGAGCGTTCTCATACCGCTCTTCTTCGCACTCTTCATTAAGGGAGATGAACTTTCAACGCCTGTCATGATGGGCGTGATTGCAGCAATCATCGGTGGATTCTTAGCAAGCGGTCCGGAGGTGACGCAAGGATTACCGCTGCGTCCTGTTCTTCTCGCCCTCGGCGCAGCTCTCGGTTTTGGTTCAGCGCTCACATTCATGGCAATCGGCTCTCAAGAGAGCTCTCTTCTAACTATGACCACGATGCGCGCAACAACGTTTTTTATCAGCCTTGGCTTCTTTATTAAGATCGGAAGTTTAGGAGGAGCGACAAAGAGTGACATTCCACTTCTAGCAGCCATCGGCATCGCTGATTTCTCTGCCAATCTCTTGCTGGGTGTTGCAACTACCAAGGGATTGGTTTCGATTGCAATGGTTCTTGGTTCGCTCTATCCAATCGCCACCGCGATTCTTGCCTATGCATTTCTTCACGAGAGATTACATAAAGTCCAATACCTTGGAATCGTCTTAGCTGTCGGCGGAGTCGCGCTTATATCTGCACTCCAGTAATCGCGTGCCATCAACGTCAAGATCGCTTGTTATATCGAATTTCGATAGTAGCTCATCAATATTGATGAAGTCACCATCTCCTTCGATTGGGCAGATGGAGAGCTCAAGGATCTCGATAACGCCAACATCGATGAGTGCGCTCAGCAGGCTAACTCCCGCTTCGACAAAAATCTCTCCATCGATTCGCAGGTCGATCAATTGAGTAATCTCAGCGAGATTTCTATCGACTGTTACCTGCTGCATTAAGGGATGGGGGAGCTCTAGCCGTTTGGTCGAACGAGTGAAGATAAAGATAGGAACGCTGCTTCTTGCATAACTTTCAATCGCGGCGCTCTTCTTGCCGATGATGAAGGCAGCGGCGCCTCGATGCCTCTGGAGAAATCGGGCACGATCTGGCGCGGTCGAGAGGCCGTGGGAGCGCCCATCGAGTGAGGTAGCCCCATTGGATCCGACCACTAGGGATGCGATAACTGTCATTTCGAGAAGAATATCCCCGCATAGAGGGAGATTCACACCATATTTTCAGGCTCAAGTGAGGTCTTTAAGTTGAGAATGCGCCTTTTACTTGGTTAGCCTTGCCAGATGCGTATTCGCGGAGTGGCGGTTCTGGCGGTCTGCGCCCTTGCCTGGGTGATTCCACCGCAGGCTCAAGCCGCCCCAACCTTGGCTCAGATTCAGGCGCAGGTCAACGATCTCCAGGATCAGGCAACTGCTGCCGCTGAAGGGGCGCAAGAGGCGAAGGTTAAATTAGCGGCTCTCCAGCGAAGCCTCTCAGGCATTCAAGCCCAAGCGGCAATTCAAGGTAAGAATGTTGATTCGATATCGCGCAACCTTGGAGTCATCGCGGTCAATCAATATAAATCTGGTTCGCTCAGCCAGAGCCTTGAACTTCTCTTCTCTAGCGATCCAACCCTCTATCTCAGCTCAGCAGGTTCGCTGGAGTCAATCACTCGTCAGAAGTCGATTCAATTGAAGAAGTATCAGAGCGCGACGCAGAAGCTCAATGCCACCTCACTCACCGTCTCAGATCGCTTGGCTCAAGTGAAGGTTCTTCAGAAGAAGCTTGCCCAACAGAGCGCCGTAGCGCAACAGAAGTTGAAGAAAGCTGAGGCGATTCTCGCTAAATTAAAGAAAGAAGATCGTGAGCGTCTTGCACGTCTTGCGCAAGAGCAAGAAGATGCCGATCAGAAGAGTTCTCTCGCGCAGGCAAAGTCACTTGGTGGAGTCTCCGGTAGAGCGGGACTCGCCATTAAATTTGCCTTCAAACAGATTGGCGATCGCTACGTCTTCGGCGCCGACGGAATGACATATTGGGATTGCTCTGGACTTACGATGCGCGCCTACCAGACCGCAGGCGTCAACCTTCCGCACTCATCAGCTGCCCAATCTCGCATGGGTAAATCTGTACCTTTCAATCAGAAGAAGCCAGGAGACTTAGTCTTCTTCGGACGCCCAGTCTCACATGTGGGAATCTATATCGGTGGCGGAAAGATGGTTCACGCCCCACGTTCCGGATCCCGAGTAAAGATCGCATCTGCTTCATCTCTTGGCTCAAAGAGATTAGTTGCAGTCCGTCGCTTCTAGCGTCTGAAAAATATATGTCTGAAACGAAAAAGATTCTCTGTATCACCAATGACTTCGGGCCACGTGCCGGCGGGATTGAAACCTTCATCATTGGCCTTATCGAACGAGCTCAAGCCGGCTCCATAATCGTCTATACATCTCAACAGGGCGACACTCACGAGTATGACCAGAAGTGGTTAAGAGATTTTGGCGTTGAAGTCATCCGCGATAAGAGCAATGTTCTCCTTCCATCCTTACGCGTCTCTCGCTCGCTTCAATCCTTAATTCGGGAGAGAGGAATTGAGAAAGCCTTCTTTGGCGCAGCGGCCCCACTTGGATTGCTCTCACACTCTTTACGTCGAGCCGGTGTGAAGAAAATTGTCGCTCTCACTCACGGCCACGAAGTTTGGTGGTCAAAGCTCTGGCCATTCAGATGGGCGATGAAGAGAATCGGAAGCGGCGTAGATACGCTGACATATCTCGGTGACTTCACAAGAAATGCAATCTCTGCCTCACTGAGAGATTCAGATGTGGCGGCAATGGTGAGAATCGCGCCAGGCATAGATACCGAACATTTTGCACCTGATGCAACAGCGCACGAATTAAAACGTGAACTAGATCTAGAAGATAAGCGAGTAATTGTAAGCGTTGGGCGACTCGTGCATCGCAAAGGGCAAGACACTCTCGTTGAATCACTCCCACTCATTCTCAAGCAGTATCCCGATGCTCACCTCTTATTTGTTGGCGTCGGACCTCACTTGGAATATATCCATAAGAGAGCGATTCAATTAGGCGTCCTTTCACATATCTCCTTTGTCGGTCGTGTTCAATACTCAGAGCTTCCGCGATTTATCTCTGTGGGTGAAATATTTGCGATGCCGAGTAGATCTCGACTAGCAGGGCTTGAAGTTGAAGGTTTGGGAATCGTTTATCTTGAAGCGAGTGCATGTGAACTTCCTGTTGTGGGAGGTCTCTCTGGAGGAGCACCCGATGCAGTTCTCGAAGGTGAGACCGGTTTCTCAGTTGATGGTCTCGACCCAGCAGCTGTCGCTGCCGCCGTCAATGCGCTCCTTGCAGATCCAGATCGAGCCAAGGCGATGGGTAAGCGAGGTCGTCAATGGATTATCGATGAGTGGGAGTGGCGACACTGGTCTGCTCGCTTTAACGCCCTTTTCCATTAGAGATTAATTACCTCTGATCTTCGAGATAGCCTCCACCCGATTTCGCACGCCTAACTTGCGATAGATAGATGTGAGATGGCTCTTAATCGTAGCTTCTGAGTTATGGCGCTTGCGGGCTATCTCTTGCGTTGTGGCCCCAGTTGCAAGATCGATCAATATCTCTCGCTCTCTCAGTGAGAGAAGGTGAATTCCTATAGTTGGTTTATCTCGCTTTGATATCTGCCCACCTTGCTGTTTGAGGAGCTTCTCAACGAGTGAGTTGATTTCATCGGCTGCGCTCTCAGCGTCGATCACCTCAGAGAAACCAAGTTGTTGTGCTGCTTCATGAGTAGCCCATCCGTGAGGCGCAGTAATGAGTATGGAGAATGCGTAGGGATGAATTCGCCGGATCGTGGGCGCTAGAACTAACCCATCACCATCATCGAGCTCGCGTTCTACGATGAAGAGATCAAATCTCTCAGTGCGAATGAGTGCGAGAGCAGCACGAAGGGTTGATACCTGACGCGAGGGAGCAGGGGAGAGTTCTGCACCGCTCATCGATCTTCCAACATAGAGAGATTGCATAGGGTAAAAAGTCTCTAGGGCTCCACATCTCTATTTCAAGAGAGGAAGCCCTAGAGGGTAGAAAGTGCGTTACTACTCTTTTGTATAGAGAGCGGTGATAGTCTCTGCATATTGCTGAGCTACAACATGGCGCTTAACTGAGAGCTTTGCGGTGAGCTGACCGCCTGCGATAGTGAAATCCTCAGCAAGGATTGCAAACTTGCGAATCGATTCAGCCTTAGATACCGCCTTGTTCGCCTCATCAACAGCTGTCTGAATGACAGCATGGAGATCTGGGTCATTGACGAGGGTTGCAACTGTTGCGCCAGTCTTATTATTTGCAGCAATCCAGCCCTTAATCATCTCTGGATCAATGGTGACGAGCGCTGCGATAAATGGCTGGTTATCGCCAACGACCATACATTGACTGACAAGTGGATGAGCGCGGAGGCGATCTTCTAGGACAGCCGGTGCAACGTTCTTGCCACCTGCGGTAACAATCAACTCCTTCTTACGTCCTGTGATGTAGAGGAAGCCATCGTCATCGAGGCGACCAAGGTCTCCTGATCTAAACCACTTGCCATCGAAGACCTCTTGGTTGGCTGCATCGTTCTGCCAATATCCACGCATTACGATAGGACCGGCGATAAGAACTTCGCCATCATCTGCAATCTTGATCGATGTTCCTGGAATTGGCTGTCCGACTGATCCAACGCGGAGAGCTGTACTTAAGTTAAGTGTCGCTCCAGCAGTTGTCTCAGTCAGTCCATAGCCTTCAAGGATGGTGATACCGGCGCCACGATAGAAGTGGCCGAGGCGAACACCAAGCGGTGCACCACCTGAAATAGCTGCCTCTACGCGACCGCCGAGTGTGTGGCGAATCTTGGAGTAGAGAAGAATGTCGAAGAGCTTGTGCTTGAGAGCGAGAGCCGGCTTAAATTTCTTCGCGTCAATATTCTCTGAGTATGCGATAGCTACTTCTGCTGCCTTGCGGAAGATCTTTCCCTTACCAGCAGCTTCTGCCTTAGCCTCTGCACCGTTATAGACCTTTTCGAAGATACGTGGCACAGCAAGAACGAATGTTGGCTTAAAGGAAGCTAGATCTGGAAGCAGACGTGTCTGAACATCGGCACAGTGAGCAAGGTGGAGCCCTGCAGTAATTGCACCAATCTGCACCATACGTCCAAAGACGTGCGCTACTGGAAGGAAGAGGAGCGTTGATCCGCCAGGCTTGAGGAAGAGATCTGCTGCACCCTGCACAACATTTCCGCACTCAGCGAGGAAGTTTCCATGTGTGAGTTGCACGCCCTTTGGCTTACCAGTTGTTCCTGATGTGTAAATCAAAGTTGCAAGTGAATCAGGTGAGAGCGTCTTGCGACGATTATCAATCTCTCCATCAGAGATATGCGCTCCTGCACTGCGAAGTACATCGAGAACATCTTCAGTCATTGTCCAGATGTGACGAGTATGAGCAGGCAGTACTGGTGCAACAAGTTCACGGAGGGCAGGTGTTTCGACAATCAGCCCCACCGCTCCAGAGTCGTTGAGAATCCAATCGACCTGTTCTGCAGATGAAGTTTCATAAATTGGAACAACTACAGCTCCAGCAAACCAGGTGGCGAAATCAAGTACGGTCCACTCGTATCGAGTGCGAGCCATGATGGCCACACGATCACCTGCATGAACTCCAGCTGCAATCAAACCTTTGGCAGCTGCACGGATATCGCTCTCGACCTCACGCGCAGTCAATGGTTGCCATCCATCGCCCAGTGGACGTGACATCGTGATGCGCTCTGGCTCGAACCAAGCGCGCTCAGCGATGAGGTTGGTTAGATTGCCTTCAGAAGCGGCAGGGACGAGGGCTGGAGTAGTGATTTCATTCATGGCGCTAACGCTAGCGGGAGGAGGTATAAAAAGGAAAGGGTTGGTAGCCTTCGTGTCATGTCAGAATCAAGCACATCCACAGTCGAAGTAAGCGCCCCCCTCGAAGCGGTGGCGGCGAAGCTCTCTGCCATCGCAGGCTATCCAGAGTGGCTCTCATCAATTAAAAAGGTTGAGGTAACCGAGAGCGATGCGCAAGGTCGCGCCACCAAAGCCGATGTCTCAATCGATGCCGGAGTAATGAAGGATCGGGCAACGCTCTCCTACGATTGGAGCAAAGCTCCTCAGGAGATCTCCTTCTCCCTCGATGATGCCGATCTCATGACGGCGATGGATGGCAAGTACACCCTTAAGGCCGTTGATCGAGATACCACCCTCGTTACATACGAGTTGGGTGTGGAGCTCTCACTTCCCGTTCCACGGATGATGATTTCAAAGACCGAGAAGACGACTATCGATCAAGCTCTCAAAGAGCTGCAGGCCCAGTTCGAATAATGACTTACACAATCGGCATTGATGTTGGCGGAACTAAAGTTCTCGGTGGCGTTGTCACAAAGGATGGTGAAGTTCTTACAACTTCTCGCAGGGATACACCTCGTGAAGGTGGAAGCGCGCTCACCCAGACGATCGCTGATGTGGCGCTCGAGCTCTCCGCACAGTACCCGGTAAGTGCAGTTGGACTCTCGGCTGCAGGTTTTGTCTCATCGGATAGAAAGACGATGCTTGCCACACCCAACATTGCTGGATGGAACGGTGTGCAGTTAGATGCAGAGTTGACAGCGCTAATCAATCTTCCAGTAGTCCTTGAAAACGACGCCAATGCAGCGGCATGGGGTGAGCGAACATTCGGAGCCGGTAAAGGCAAAGAGAATATGTTGATGGTCACTGTTGGCACAGGTGTCGGTGGTGGAATTATTGTTAACGGTCAATTACTCCGCGGTGCCTTTGGCGTTGCAGCAGAGATTGGCCACCTCCGCGTTCTTCCAGAGGGACATCTCTGCGGATGCGGTGCTCGTGGTTGCTTCGAACAATATGCATCAGGTAATGCTCTACTACGCCACGCACGTGAGGCGATTGCAGCAAGTCCAGATTTAGCGCGCAACCTTCTATCGCGTGGCGATGGAACTCTTGAAGGTCTTACTGGGCGAGCAATTACAGATGCAGCTCGTGATGGAGATCAGGTAGCGATCTCAGCCTTCAACACCACAGGGCAATGGTTAGGTGCTGGGATTGCATCGCTTTCAGTCATTCTTGACCCAGAGTGCGTTGTCATTGGCGGGGGAGTTGTCGATGCTGGAGAGATTCTCCTTGCACCTACTCGGGCTGCAATGGAGCGCTATATGCCATTTGCCGGCAAGCATCCCTATCCAGAGATTATCGCCGCAACTCTTGGAAACGAGGCAGGGCTTGTGGGAGCAGCTGATTTAGCTCGCGCTTAACTCTTTCACTACGAGAAAGACCAACGCTTATTCGCTGGGGTAGCTTACGCCGATCTGAGCGCGAATCTGATCCATCATCCCCATCAGCTCAATCGAAGTTGCATGGGTCATGAGCGGAGATTCAATCTCACCAGCGCGAACAACGCGAGCAAATTCAGCGGCCTCCTCGCGAAGTCCATGCCCTTCATAGCTCTTTGGATACTCAGTGATTTCACCATCTCGCGTGATGACTCTAAATGATGTTGGGGCGTAGAAAGATCCATCAATTTCAATGCGAGCCTTATCGCCAACAATCATCGCACTGACGCTGCCGCGAGATGCCATGGTGCAGGAGAGAAGTGCGTGCGCTCCACTTGCATAACGGAGAATCATCGACGTATTGAGATCTACCTTTTTATCAGTAAGTGTTGCCTGCGCGTTGATTGATATCGGCGACCCAAGAATTAGATGCGCCAATGTGAGTGGATAGATTCCAAGATCTAGGAGAGCGCCACCACCAAGCTCTGGCTCCCATAAGCGAGGAGCTCTCTCATAAGGAATAAATTGACCGTGATCGGCGATGATATTTGTGATTTCACCGAGTGCTCCATTGGAGATTATCTCCTTGACTTGTTGGAGATGAGGTAAGAAGCGGCTCCACATCGCCTCCATCAATGGAATTCGGTTCTCTTGTGCATAGGCAACGAGTGCGCGCGCCTCTTTCGCATTCACGGTAAATGCCTTTTCACAGAGCACTGGTTTGCCCGCGCGCATGGCAAGGAGCGCATTCTCATAATGCATCGGATGTGGTGTCGCCACATAAACGGCATCTACATCTGCTGCCACAAGTTCCTCATAGTTTCCGAAGGCAGTTACATCAGAAAACTGTTGAGCAAAACTCTCAGCCGACGCTAAAGTGCGGGAGCCAACCGCAACCACTTGATGGTCGCCAAGGCGTGGGAGATCTTCTGCAAAGGCGCGTGCGATTCCACCGGTTCCGATAATTCCCCAACGAAAAGTACTCATACGATTGCTCCATCCCCATCTTGGGAGTTAGGTCGCTTCCACCAACTTTTAATAGTTTCGCTAATGTGATTCAAGGTTCCGTGGAGACCACGTTTGGTGCGAGGAGGCAGATAGAGTTCTGCTGATTCGCTCTCTTCAATAGCTTCTAACTCATCGAGGCATGTTCGAGGAGAAGATTGATCAAGGTTGAGTCCAGAGACCATTGCTTCAAACTCGGCGTTGATGAGCTCTTGCTCACCACCTTTATCTCCGTCACTATCTCCCTGCGCATCTCTATCTGCCATGCTGGAATACTTTCATATAAGTTCGCATTAATCTCTAGAAATCACGCACATATTCGACCCAGTGGCGCACCTTGTATTAGATTATCGCCATGAACAACCTGCCATATGGCACCTTGCGAGCCTTCTTGACTCCTTTCTTGATGCTCCTCTTTCGCCCCAAGGTAAAGGGTCTACGAAATGTTCCCGCCACAGGTCCGGTTATTATCGCTTCAAACCATCTCTCCTTTAGCGATTCGATCTTTATGCCACTCGTTGTTCCACGAAAAGTTACCTTCCTTGCAAAGAGCGAGTACTTCACAAGTCCAGGTCCAAAGGGATTTATTAAGAAGCTCACCTTTATCGCCCTCGGTCAGGTGCCGGTAGATCGTTCAGGTGGACGTCGCAGTGAGGCTGCACTCATTACCGGGTTGCAGGTCTTGGCTGATGGCAAATGCTTAGGTATCTATCCTGAAGGAACTCGTTCGCCAGATGGTCGCCTCTATAAGGCGCGTACTGGAATTGCCCGCCTTGCAATCGAATCAGGTGCGCCTGTAATTCCAGTAGCGATGTTTAATACCGACAAGATTCAGCCGACAGGAACAGTAATTCCTAAGGTGAAGAGAGTCGGAATGACTTTTGGAGAGCCTATGTACTTCGAGGGCGATTCTCGTGATGCCCTCTTCTTACGTGAGTGTGCCGATGCAATTATGAAACGTATTCAGCAGATGTCAGGTCAAGAGTATGTCGATACATATGCCGTTAAGGGTGCAAAGCCAAGCCCTGATGAGGATGAGAAGAACTAGCCTTCTAGCTCTCTAATTTTCTAGCTTGAGCCGTCCATCGAGGTAATTACAGGCATGGCAGCTCTCGCCCGCTGCAGGCTCATCACCATCAATGACGGTAATGAACTCTTCTAAGAGTTTTTCGAGCCGAGCAGGATCGCGCTCGACTGGAACATAAACCTGATTCACGCCAAAGCCCATCTCGTTGGAGACAAATTCATTGGGGCGAGTCTGTGCAACGCCAGCAAGTTTCCAGATGAGAAGCCCCATAGTCTGCACCTGGAAAGCTTTACCACTCAATGGATTTTCAAGGGTATATGCATATGCCTCTAGTTGAGGGGCGTAGAAATCACCGCTATCACGCTCTGAATCTGAGACTTTGCAATCGATGATTCCAACAGTGCCATCGTCGTAATGGCCCAAGAGGTCATAGATGCCGCGCAACTTCCAAGGAGTCTCAACTCCATTGATGACAATATTCTTCGACTTCACCCATTGACCCCACTGCTTCACAGTTCCTGCAGGAAGTGATGAATCAAGTGCTGGCATCGGTGCGCGGCGGAAATACTCTTCTTGGAATGTGGAGAGGCTCTTGACCAGTGGAAAATCTTTCTTCAGCTCAAAGGAGAACCAATACTTAATCCAGATGCAGCGCTTACAGGTTGAGAACCCAAAGGTGAGATCTGATGGAGCGATAAATTCACGGGCAGGAGTCGATGGTTTCTTCATGGACTGATTCTCTCGCTAGCCACCGACAATTGCGGAATACAACACAGCTACGCCGAGGATGATCATGATTGTTCCGCCAAAAGCGCGTAACTTCTCTAGCCGTTGATTGCTCGAAGCGAGCCAGGTGCGGGCATAACCTGCGAGAAGGCCCCAAGCTCCATCAGAGAAGAAGGCGAGGAGGCAGAAGGTCAGACCCAAGAAGAGGAGCTGGTGCGTTACCGAATTGCCTTCAATATCAACAAATTGCGGCAAGACGGCTGCAAAGAAAACTATCGCCTTTGGATTGAGCACTCCTACCCAGAAGCCATCACGGATTGACTGCAGGGGAGTGGGTCCAACGGGACCTTGGCTAGTCATATCTGAGGCATGAACCGCACGTTTGCGAATTGCATCTATACCAAGATGAACCAAATAGAGGCCACCACCCCATTGCACCGCGATATATGCGATCTCATACCTTTGCAGAACAGGGCCAATACCGATGGCAACTAGAGAAGATAGAACGAACGACCCTGAAACATTTCCCAGAACGGTCAGAACCGCTGTCGCGCGCCCCCATGCAATTGCGCGAGCAATTACAAAGAGAACGCTAGGCCCTGGGGCGAGGATGATTATCATCGCCGCTACGAGGTACTCCGGATAACGTGTTGGAATCACTCGCAGAGCCTAGCGTTCACTTCTCTTTTCTTGGAATTACTTGCGCAGTTTTGAGACCGCGTTAAGAATCTGATAACCAAGAACTGCAACCAAGGTTGCATTGACGATGCCAGTAAATGTGTACTGACCCTTTGTCCATGAGATATCTGCGATTCCGATGATGATTGCTGATGCGGCGATAATCAAGTTATTTGAGTTAGAGAAATCAACCTTCGACTCAATCCAGATTCGCGCACCGAGAATTCCAATCATTCCAAAGAGAGCGACAGCAACGCCTCCGAGAGCGCCTACAGGTGTTGCGCTCAAGACTGCACCGAACTTAGGAGAGAGGCCGAGCAGAATCGCACCGGCACCAGCAATCCAATATGCAGCTGTTGAGTAGACACGAGTTGCAGCCATTACGCCGATATTCTCAGCATAAGTCGTTGTTCCTGAACCTCCACCAGCTCCGGCAAGCGTGGTTGCAATTCCATCTGCAAAGAGAGCGCTGCCCATCTGATCATCGAGATCCTTACCTGTCATTGCCGCAACAGCCTTGACGTGACCAACATTCTCTGCAATAAGAACGAGAACAACTGGAAGGAAGAGAATCATGATATTCATCTTGAAGGTTGGAGTAGTAAATGTTGGAATAGCGAACCAAGCAGCTGATGTGATTCCATCAGTGTCAACATTGCCCTGAACTAGAGCGACGACGTAGCCGATAACGATTCCAGCAAAGATACTGATTCTTCCTAAGAAGCCTTTTGAGATCGCGCTGATAAGAGCGATAGAAGCCAAGGTGATAATTCCAAGGAGCGGATCCTTAACGAAGTTCCCCTTTGCGGCACCTGCAAGGTTGAATCCGATCACAATGACGATTGTTCCTGTGACAACTGGAGGCAGAATCGCATTGATCCAATTGATACCTGCAGCTTTGACTGCCAGACCAACGAGAGCGAGAACAACTCCAGTAAAGACGATGCCGCCAAGTGCGCCAGCCATGCCAGCGGACTTATCGGCCATTGCGGCGCCGATTGGCCCTAGGAATGCAAAGGATGAGCCGAGGTAGCTAGGCACGCGATTCTTAGTGATGAGCAGGAAGAGGATTGTGCCGATGCCAGAGAAGAAGAGCGTTGTTGTTGGTGGGAAACCAGTAATGATCGGGACGAGGAATGTCGCTCCGAACATAGCGGCGATATGTTGGAGGCCAACGCCCATTGTGCGCGGCCAGGTGAGGCGCTCATCTGTAGAGACGACATCGCCAGCGGCGATCGACTTTCCATCTCCATGGAGCTTCCAGGTAAGTGACATAAGGGAACCTTTCCAGACGTGGTCATATGACCTTGAGGGGAAGGCTTTCTAAGGGTAGGCGCGAGTGGCCTGCACCACATGGAGGGGGCGAGCGTGTCGCCTTTGCGCTTTTAAGCTATATCGGGTTAACTATCGCCCAGATATATCGAATCGATATATTTATCGGCATAAGCCGAAATGAGAGAAACTGGCCATCAGATGCGATCACGCGTGGAATCCCTGGAGTTTGCGCTCCTTGGGCTCTTGGCGCAAGGTCCGCTCCATGGCTATGAGCTTCGCAAGCGAATGGTCACCATCTTTGGCCCCTTCAAGGCGATCTCATTCTCAGTTCTCTATCCGCAACTTCGTCGAATGCTCCTTGCTGGTTCTATCCAGGAAGAAGAAGTCGACCGGGGGAGCAAGCGTCCAAGAATTGTCTATGCCATCACCAAAGAGGGAATGGCACGTTTCGAGGCGCTCACCGAGACCGTCAGCGCAGATGCTTGGGAGGATGAAGGATTCGAAATTCGTTTCGCCTTCTTCAGCCCAACACCTACTAAGAGCCGGGTTCGGATACTTGAGGGACGGCTACGTCGACTTCAGGAGAAGGCAGAAATCCTTCGCGATGAAGTAGAGAAGTCTCCAATTGGAATCGATAAGTACCTTCAAGAGTGGCGCCGCCATTCGCTTGACTCTGCAGACCGCGAAATCGCGTGGCTGCAGGAAATGATTACGACCGAGAGGAAATCTAAGTGAAGATCACAACAGGAGCTGGCGACATTCGCGTTGCCATCGTCGGCGTAGGAAACTGCGCAAACTCACTCGTTCAGGGTGTTACTTACTACAAGGATGCAGCAATTGATCAGGAGATTCCTGGCCTTATGCACGCAGTCGTTGGTGGATATCACATCAGCAACGTCAAGTTCGTCGCTGCATTCGATGTAGATTCAAAGAAGGTCGGTCTCGATCTTGCTGATGCAATTTGGGCATCAGAGAACAACACAATTAAGTTTTCAGATGTTGCAAAGACTGGTGTTGAAGTTCAGCGTGGTAAGACACTTGACGGTCTCGGAAAGTACTACAAGGAGACAATTACAGAGTCAACAGCTGCTGAGGTTGATGTAGTTGCAGCTCTTAAGGCAGAGCAAGTAGATGTTCTTATCTGTTACCTCCCAGTGGGATCAGAAGAGGCAGCTAAGTTCTATGCAGAGTGCGCGATTGCAGCAGGTTGTGCATTTGTTAATGCACTTCCAGTCTTTATCGCATCAGACCCAGTATGGGCGAAGAAGTTTGAAGATGCAGGACTTCCAATTGTTGGCGATGACATCAAGTCACAGGTCGGCGCAACAATCACACACCGCATCATGGCTAAGTTGTTCCAGGATCGTGGCGTTCACCTCGATCGCACATACCAGCTCAATGTTGGTGGAAATATGGACTTCAAGAACATGCTCGAGCGCGATCGTCTTGAGTCAAAGAAGATCTCAAAGACAAACTCAGTCACATCACAGCTCGACCACGACATGGGTGCCAAGAATGTTCACATCGGACCTTCTGACTACATTCCATGGCTCGATGACCGCAAGTGGGCATATGTCCGTCTCGAAGGTCGCGCATTCGGCGATGTCCCATTGAACCTTGAATACAAGCTAGAAGTATGGGATTCACCAAACTCAGCTGGCGTGATCATCGATGCACTTCGTTGCGCAAAGATTGGTCTAGATCGCAAGATTGGTGGAGCTCTACTCTCACCATCTTCATACTTCATGAAGACTCCACCAGTTCAGTACACAGATGAGCAGGCTCACACTAAGACTGAAGATTTCATATCAGGAAAGCTTGAGCGCTAATCCACTGTAAATACTCACTTAGATAGAGAAAACCCCCGCAGCAATCAGCCGCGGGGGTTTCTTTATACCCTCAATCCCTCAACGGAGAGTTTGAGAGATGAGGATTAGATAGTTGCATCCTCAGGTGTTCGGCGGATATGGACCACACCCGCCACGGTGAGGAGGAACATAATTATGCCTCCGATAAGAGCAGCGATTGCGCCATATCCTGCAATAAGTCCCAAGGTTCCAAAGGCATATGCCTCAAGGAGCATTCCGCGCAATGTGTTACCCATGAAGAGTGTTTGACGGAGTTCTCCAAGCTTTGCAATTTGCGCAGTATCAGTTGAGCCGCCACGAACAAGTCCCATATACATCCCTGAAACCTCTGAGTATGTAGCTTCTTTACCGATAGTTCCGATAGATGAAGCTTTCATATGTTCCCAGATGTAGAGATCTGAGTAATCACGCGCCATCTCGCCAGTTGTTACCTTCATCTCCGCCCACTTTGCAAGCTGTGCTCGAGTGGCCTCGGGCATCGCTTCTTCTGCAGGGAATGAAATGTTCTGATTTTCAAGTTGACTCTTCACGGAGTCATTGGCAAAAGTTGCGCCCCAATTAAGAAGCGCTGCTGCCACAAAGAGAAATAGAGCTAGAGCTGCACCGATGGAAGTTACTATCTTGTCGAAGGTTTTACGTTTCATTTTCATCTCTCCATTTTCAGTTTTTTAAAAACACTCATATCCCTGAGTGCTATTTACATTAAAGACCTGAAGAGAAGTAATGCAGAGCGAAATAGCGAGTGCTAGCACTTCTGAGAATGTGTGTTAATGCACATCACGGTTACAGAGAGATTGACCTTCACCATTAATCTCAAAATGCGCACAAGGAACACCTAAACGATCAAATGCCGCATCGCCAAAATGTGTGCGATAGGCGAGTGCGAGAAGGACGCGGATATTTGTATCTCCATCGGATGAGATGTTGAACGCCTTGGCAGATCGAGAGATCGTATTTTCAACAACCTTTTCGGTGTGATTGGTTTCTCGAGCAATCGCTGCATTAGATTTACCTTCACAGAGCAGCCCAAGTACCAACTGCTCAAAGGGAGTCAACTCTCGGGTCGTGATCGTAATGTCGTGTGCCATATAGAAGACCTCTCCGTCGCTATAGCCCTATTGTGCTCCTTCCTTCGGCGAACTTCACCCCTTACACTCGCACAATGACTCAAATCACCTCCGAGATGGATGGACTCGTCCAAATCATCCGCCTGAATCGTCCCGAGAAGATGAATGCCCTCACCAAGGATATGTATGCCGAGTTAGCCAGACTTCTCAATGAGGCGAACGGAGACTTTGGCATCAGGGCGGTAGTTCTGAGCTCTGAGGGCGATCACTTCACTGCCGGCAACGACATCATGGATTTCATGTCGAGCCCACCAACTTCAGAGGATTCAACTGTTGCAGCCTTCCTCGGTTCAATTCTCAACTTCACCAAGCCTCTGATTGCATCAGTGAAGGGACATGCGGTGGGGGTAGGAACAACGATGCTCCTTCACTGCGATGTAGTAATCGCTTCGGAGACAGCACGTTTTTCAATGCCTTTCACATCGCTCGGACTCGTTCCTGAAGCCGGCTCATCTATGTTATTTCCTGCCCTTGTCGGATATCAACGAGCTGCGAAGATTTTCCTTACAGGTGAAGAATTTTCGCCTCAGTATGCGCGAGAGATAGGTCTTGTCGCGGAAGTTGTCGCAGATTCCGAGAAGGAGGCAATCGCTATTGCAAAGGTGATTGCAGATCAACCTCCTCAGGCGGTTCTCAATACAAAGGCGCTGATGAAGGCGAGTAAGCATGATGCAGTGGAAGCGGTCATGAAAGCTGAATTTCAAATATTTGCTCTAGCTCTTCAATCGGAAGAGTTTGCAGATGCTGCAATGAAAAAGATGACTAGCAAGAAGGGCAAGTAAATGTCACTAGCAGGAAAGAAGATCTTTATCACCGGAGGCTCTCGAGGTATTGGCCTTGCGATTGCTCTTCGTGCAGCACAAGATGGCGCATCAATTGCGATTGCAGCAAAGACTGCAGATCCCAACCCAAAGCTTCCTGGAACAATCTTCTCTGCAGCCGAAGAGATTCGCGCCGCAGGGGGAGTAGCTCTGCCGATTCAATGCGATATCCGCGATGAAAATCAGATTGAAGCTGCGATCCGCCAGGCAGCACAAGAATTCGGTGGAATAGATATCTTGATCAACAATGCCAGCGCCATCAACCTCACAAAAACAGAGGTCACTCCGGCAAAGCGCTTTGACCTCATGTTTGATGTCAATGTCCGTGGAACCTTCTTAACCTCGCAGGCAGCAATTCCTTATCTTCGCGAATCGGGCAAGAACGGTGGAAATCCACAGATTCTCAACCTGGCACCTCCGCTATCTATGAAGTCGAAATGGTTTAAGAACCATGTCGCCTACACGATGGCGAAGTATGGAATGTCTATGTGTGTTCTCGGCATGGCTGAAGAGTTCAAGCGAGATGGGATTGCAGTCAACGCCCTTTGGCCACGCACAGCTATCGATACTGCAGCCCTTGCCATGATTCCAGGAATTGATACCGCGGCTTGTCGCACACCAGAGATCCTGGCCGATGCCGCATACATCATCCTCAATCGCCCCGCTGCAGAGTCAACGGGAAACTTCTATGTTGATGATGAGGTGCTAGCCAGTGAAGGAATCACCGATCTCGACAAGTATGCAGTTGTTCCTGGAACAAAGGATTTCTTGCTCGACTTCTTCCTCGACTAAATCAGCAGAAAAGTTGAGTTAGAGACGCCCTGCATCATGGAGAGCGCTTAAGAAGCCCTTAAGCTCTGCGCTCTGCGCATTCTCAAAGATCTCTTGTGGAGTGCCGCTTTCATTGATGCGGCCTCCTGAGAGAAATATGACGCGATCTGCGATGCGCTTGGCAAAGCCCATCTCATGGGTGGAGATAATCATCGTGATGCCATCTGCCTTTAATTCGGAGATGAGCGAGAGAACCTCTGCAATAAGTACTGGGTCAAGTGCACTCGTTACCTCATCGAGCAAGAGAACCTTCGGTTCGGTAGCGATTGCTCGCAGAATGGCAACGCGTTGTTGCTGGCCACCGCTTAGGAGATTGGGATAGGCATCTGCCTTATCTTCAAGTCCGAATCGCTTCAAGAGCGCCAGAGCTTGCTGATTGGCCTCCTCCTTACTCTTCTTAAGAACCAATCTTGGCGCCAAGGTAATATTTTCCAAAACAGTCAGATGCGGAAATAGATTGAAGGCTTGAAAGACAGAGCCAATCTTGCCTCGAACGCTATCGAGATTGATGCCGTATTGGCTTATATCTTCACCTTCGAGGAGTATCTGACCGTCACTGAGTTCTTCTAAGAGATTAATGCAGCGCATGAGGGTTGATTTACCAGAACCACTAGCACCGATGATGACGGTGGCAGATCCTTGAGGAAATTTGAGTGAAATTTCATCGAGCACGAGGTTGCTACCGAAAGATTTACGAAGACCGTTGAGTTCGAGAAGTTCGCTCATCAGAATGCACCTTGCGCCTTCTGTGCTCGATCTTGTCTGCGGATGAGCCAATCTGTGTAGCGAGTCAGGGGGATAGTAAGTAGTACAAAGAGCGCCCCCGCTACAACATAAGGTGTGAAGTTAAATGATTGGGCGGTCTCAATTCCAGCTGCGCGAATTGCATCGACTGCTCCAAGAACAGAGATTAAGCCTGAATCTTTCTGGAGCGAAACGAGATCGTTGAGCAATGGGGGAGTCACATTGCGGAAAGCCTGCGGAAGAACGACATGTTGCAGAGTCTGAGGTTGTGATAGCCCTAGAGCGCGAGCTGCTTGGCGCTGCGTTGGATTAACTCCCTCAATGCCTGCTCGAATCACTTCAGCAACGTAGGCGGAGTAGGTGAGGATGAGCGCTACCGTTCCGAGAAAGACAGCTGAATTGGGAACATAGGGAAGGCGCAGTCCAGGGATGCCAAGACCGACGAGGAAGAGAACGAGCAAGAGCGGCATTCCTCGGAAGACATCGGTATAGATAGTTGCGATGAGGCGAAGGGGGTAGAGAACCGGAGATGTCGTAGTTCGAGCAATTGCTATGGATAGACCAAAGACCAGAACAAAGAACTCAGCGATGAGAAGGACGCGTAGATTGAGAAAGATTCCATCCAAGATACGAGGGAAGGCCTTCTTGGCGTAATACCAGTTGAAGAAGGATTCCCGGACCGCCTCGGCTCCTTGTGCATTGGCAACGATGATGGTCAGGAGCGCACTTACAAGGAGCGTGCTTAGAAGTGCAACTGCAGTAGAACGGCGAGAGGCCCGACGCTTCGCCTCTTCACGTTGCAACTGCAACGCAGAAGGGGTGTAAGACATCGGACCTCTCACCTTGCTAACTATTTACTCACTATTACTGGGTGATTACTTGAGAACAGGAGCGTCGACACCAGCGGCGAGCCACTGATCTTCGATCTTCGCAAGAGTTCCATTTGCGCGGAGCTTATCTACAGCCTTAGAGATATCTGCTGTAAGCCAGCTTCCCTTTGAGAGAACGAGGCCGAACTGCTCGCCACCAGCTTGAGCTGGGAACTGGCCAACAATCTTGCCATTCTCTAGGTCAACTGCTGTGATGTAGAAAGCTGTTGGTAGATCAACAACAAGTCCATCAATCTGACCGTTAGCAAGAGCCTGCTTCGCTACATCGTTTGTATCGAATACAGCAGCTTCCTGTGTTGGCTTAATGACATCTGTAATTGTTGCGTATGAAGTAGTTCCAACCTGAGCACCGAGCTTTGCACCCTGAAGATCTGCAATTGACTTAGCATCTGCAATCTTTGAGCCAGCAACTGTGATGATCGCCTGAGTTACATCGTAGTAACCAGTTGAGAAGTCGATGACCTGTGCGCGCTCTTCAGTAATAGAGAACTGGTTGATATCGAAATCGAAGTTACGGCATCCTGGAGCAACTACGTTACCGAAAGGAACGCGGACCCATTCAACCTTATCCTTTGAATAACCGAGTTCATCAGCTACCGCGTAAGCAACTGCTGCTTCATATCCCTTGCCATTGGCAGGATCGTTGTTATCAAACCATGGACCGTATGCAGGTTCATCAGTTGCGATTGTGAGAACGCCTTCCTTAACTTGAGGGCAAGCTGCTGCCTCTTCAGATCCACATGATGTGAGCGTGATAGCAACGAGTGCTGCGACTGCAGCGGCAGAGATTTTCTTCTTTGAAATAGACATGATTACCTTTCACATGCGCTTGCCATGACGACTTGTCATAGCCCGGTCTTCACTCGGGGGCACCCCGCCGCGTTGGGAGGGTTGCCGACCACACTGCCGGTGCATTGTGTGATTCTCTTGACCTGAGCCGAACCCTACCAATCGCACCCGATGTGTAGAAATCGCCTACGATACGCAGATGCAATTAGAGCTCAATGGAACCAATATCATCAGCGAATCTGAGCGTAAGGGGCGAGCATCATCCCTCTTCTGGCCCTGGTGTGGTGCAAATGTCTCCCTTTTGGCGCTCTCTTATGGCGCCTTCTTCCTCGGCTTTGGGATCTCTTTCTGGCAAGCAACTGCGGCTGCAATCGCCGGAACAGTCCTCTCATTCCTCCTCGTGGGCTTTAGCTCCCTGGCCGGAAAGAGATCGAACGCCCCCACGATGGTTCTCTCCAGGGCAGCTTTCGGCGTTAAGGGAAATCTGATTCCAGGGCTGCTCTCTTATCTGATCTTCGTTGGCTGGGAGACCGTTCTCGTCTCACTCGCAACACTTGCAACGGGAACTGTCTTTGTGCGCATCGGTGATATTGATCGCAATATTGCCATGGCTGCCGGTTTTATCGTTGCAGTTGCAATTACCGTATTTGCTGGCGTTCTCGGCCACGCCATCATCATGAAGTTGCAGAAGTGGCTCACACTCATCACCGTTGCCGCCACCTTAATTTATTTCGGCTTAACCATAGATGAAGTTAATTGGTCGGCCGTGATGGAGATACCTCATGGAAGTACCGCCGGATTTATCGGAGCACTGATCTTTGGTGCAACTGGAATTGGTTTAGGATGGGTTAACTCCGCAGCCGATTACTCTCGATACCTTCCACGGAGCACTTCAAGTAGGGGAGTTGTTGGTTGGACAGTCTTTGGTGCATCCATCGTTCCCATCGCCATGGTTATCTATGGCGCAGCACTTGCTGGTAGCAGTGGCGAGCTCTTTGAAGCGATAGCAAGTGATCCAATCGGAGCGCTAACAACCCTTCTTCCAACATGGTTCCTGATTCCATTTGCGCTCATTGCGATCCTTGGTTTAGTCGGAGGAGCGATTCTTGATCTCTATTCCTCTGGTCTGACATTGATCTCTATCGGCTTACCGGTCAAGCGCTACATCGCAGCTTCTATTGACTCACTTATCATGATCGCGGGAACTATCTACCTTGTGTGGATTGCCGATGATTTCTTCTATCCATTCCAGGGCTTCCTCATCACCCTCGGTGTTCCTATCGCAACCTGGTCTGCAATCTTTGTCACTGATGTTCTCGTGCGAAAGCGCGATTACAATCAAGAGGATCTCTATCGAATCAATGGACGTTATGGTTCTTGGAATCTGAGTTCACTTTCCATCATGGCGGTCGGCGCCCTTGTGGGTTGGGGATTTGTCACCAATCCATTTGCCTCCTGGCTCTCATGGCAGGGCTACTTCCTTGGAGTCTTCGGCGGCAAAGAGGGCGATTGGGCTGGCGCCAACCTCGGGGTCGCTTTCGCACTTGTAATCGGTTTTATTGGCCACTTCGTCTTCGGAGGAAGAAAGATTCGCGCTCAAGAGTGAATATAAGAGCGTTAGTTAAGAGGGTTATTCCAGAGGAGCCTCATTTAAGGATTCTCGCGGGGTCAACCTTCATCAACACCTTTGGCAATGGTCTCTTCATGACTGTAGATGTCATCTACTTCACCACGATCGTTGGTCTAACTCCAGGACAAGTTGCTCTCGCTCTCTCTATCGCAGGTGGCTTGGGCATGTCTCTCAGCGTTCCTGCAGGACATATCGCAGATCGATTCGGACCGAGAAATATCGCTGCGATTGCTATCGCGATTGAAGGTGTTGTGATGGCGAGTTTGGTATTTGTTCATAGCTTCCTTCCATTCTTGCTCATACACATAGCAATGGGAGCGCTCGGAGTTGTGGCGCAAACAACCCGAATGGCAACGATTGCAAAGCTCGGGGGAGAAGAATCCCGTGTTCAACTACGGGCTTATCAGCGAGCTGTCACCAACTTCGGTATCTCGGTAGGAACTCTCTTTGCCGGTATTGGACTTGCTCTCAATGATCCAACTGTTTATAAAGCGCTCCTCCTAGGTGATGCCCTCACATTTATTCTCGCTGGGCTTCTTTATCTCAAACTTCCATTTGTCCCACCAACTGTGGAGCGTGGTGAACCATTCTCCTTTGAAGCGATGAAAGATAAGGTCTATTTGGCGGCAACGCTATCCAATGCATTTATGTCGCTTCACTTTGTTCTGCAATCAGTTGCGATTCCGCTCTGGGTTGTTCGTGAGACCAATGCTCCTCGCTGGTGGGTATCTGTGATCATGATGATGAATACGATTGCAGTGATGTTCTTGCAGGTTGCAGCTAGTAAGAGTTCGAAGACATTGATGGGTGGGGTTAAGGCTTATCGAAACGCCTCCTACTTCATCTCGCTCGCATGTCTGCTTTATGCATATGCCCATGGAATGAATGCCGTTATGGCGGCGCTACTTCTCACCCTTGGAATGGCCTCACATATCGTTGGTGAACTCATTGGTTCAGCTGGTTCTTGGTCGATTGGTTTTGGACTCGCCGATGAGAACCATCAGGGTCAATATCAGGGCGTGTGGGGTCTGTCGTGGGGATTATCTGGAACCCTTGGCCCTGCAATTGTCACCGCTCTTGTGATCGGAATGGGAATCTCAGGGTGGTGGATCTTGGCCGCAATTTTTGCAATTAATGGAACGTTGATGCACAAGCTCGTCACCAAGTCGTGGGGAAGAACCCCCAATCTAGAGTCTGCCTAAACCTCGCTCGGCTTCACGCACGGCAACTCGACCTAAATCTGGATGTGTTTTGAGGAATTCTCGAACTGCTCTTGGATTTACCTTTGCAATATCTCGAAGCGCCCAACCAATTGCCTTAACGATGAAGAACTCTTTCGAATCTGAGTGATCATCACAATATTGAAGAATGAGTGCAACATCGGTCTCATACTTACGACCTCGCTGGTGTTGAATCGCAGCACGATTGAGCCATATATTCTCTGATCTGTTCCATTTCTCAATCAACTTCTCGCAACCATACTTATCAGTCAGGGGAGAGATGGCAACAGATCCTAGGCCATCTACTGTGTCCCACCATGATTTAGAGATAATTAAATCCTCAACATGATCTGCGAGAAAGTTCTTATCTGCAACCTTCCAATGGATCTGAATCAAATCATTGGCGCAATATTGAAACTCGCGTTCTTCTAGCTTCCATAGTTTGCGAGCTGTTGCTCCAAGCTCCTCAGAGGTTGGAGCCTTCATACCTTTAGCAATCCTCTTCACAGTTGTACGACGTTCAGGTGTAGCAACTCCGATAAATGGAGCAATCTCTTTCATATATGCCTCAGCACCAATCGCACGTTTGCGATCGCCCAACTTCTTTAAAGCCGGGGAGAGTTCGTTTATGAAGTCGGATGCAAAAATCACTTACCGACTCTTTTCAACCGGTGGCCCTACCGACCAGGGAAATTCAATCCATTTATCTGTCTGACGCCAGGCATAATTGGGTTTTTCAACGCTGTGTGGCTTCTCGTAGAGGACCGCGCTTCGCACCTCAGCTACATATCCTGCACAAAATTCCCGTACCAATTTCAAGGTGGCGCCAGTATCTGCGACATCATCTGCAACAAGGACTTTGAGTCCAGTGAGATCGACCTTATTCGGCACAGGCGGAAGAACCACTGGTAGTGCTAATCGCTCATTGATGCCGGTATAGAACTCAACAGACATTGTGAAGGTGTTCTTAACTCCCAGTGCGTATCCAAGCGCCCCGCCAATAAGCAAGCCACCTCGAGCGATGCTCAAGATGATGTCTGGTTCGTAATCAGAGTTCTTGATTACCTGAGCTAATTCTCGAACGGCATAACCGAAATCTTCGTAACTTAGCTTTTCACGTTCATCATTCATGCCGGAAGTCTATTCCTCAAAATTCCAGGATCAACTATCGATGACTATATAGACCATTTCATCGAAACGAGCGATCTCCTCATGGTTCTCTTCAAAGTCGGGTTCATATAAGAACCTCGCTTCGTCTAGGTCTCTTGGTGTGATTGAGTCCCTGATAGAGAGGGCCTGTTCAGCATCTCCACATATGAAAAATCCCGCGGCGATGACGAGCTTATTTTGATAGTCGTTCTTATCGCGCAGTCTCTCTCGTGCCCTTTCTACATGCCCAATTTTGGCAGTCTTGAGAATTAATTGACTCTTTAACTGGTCCAACAGGATTCCGTCAAAGGCCAAAGCAGTCAAGGCTGGATCTAAGAGAGCTTTGTCCGCGAAAACTACACATTTCTTGAACTGTCGGCTTAGGTAATACGTGCGACAAATGTTGGAGGGAACGCCAATGGCGGCGAATTTATCTGCAATTTCAAAGATAGATATCGCGGCAGAAGCAGCGCTTTCGGTGAGCTTTCCATTGGTCATAACCGCGTCGCCAACATTCAACAGATATGACGAGAACTCTGCCAATTCTGCGCGAGTGAGAGAGTTCTGATATTGATTTATGGATAAGTTGGTAACTTTTCTAACGAGGGCTAGAGCGTTTGCAGGATTCAGGAATTTGTCGTCCTCTAATTTATTGGTAAATTTATGAAGCTCCTTCAGGTCACTCTTTGCTTGTGAAACTATTCGAGCTTTATCCTTTGCCAATCGCTCGAATTCAGCTTTCTGTTCGAGTTCAAGCCGTACCCTGTCGGCTTCTTTTTTCCGAATTGCCTTAAGCTCGGCCTCGGCTGATGCTTTCTCTATTTGCAATCGATTTTCTAACTCTAATCTCTTGCGTTCATCTTCAATGGTTGCAATGCGAAGAACTTCAATTTCTATCTCTTTAACTGTCGCCTGTAATTCGGCGATTGTTTCCTTATCTCTCATGATTAATTCCGGGCGATAGAGGAGTGCCACGCGAATAAAGTCCCAAGATCCGAAATTGAGAATGCCTTGACATTGATTGCAAATGAGAGCTTTTCTAGATATCAGCTGATTGCAATACGGACAGGCAACGTCTCGATTAGCCATCTGAGCTTGATGCATCTGAAGGAGTTGCAGACGCAGCAGCTCACCTTCCTTGCTGAAGGCTGCATGCAGGTCAATAGAGGCATCAGTATTTGCTTTGATTGCGTCAGAGATTTTCTTGGCGGATTCTGATGTTTGAGTCCGAAGTGCATCTACAGAAAGTTGATTTTGGCCGATTCGGTAAGAGGCGTAAGCCATTGCGATATACATTGGCGGGAACATATGTGTGATTCTAGGCAATTTCTATAAATCTAGGTGAAATCTCTGGTCAGAGTTGAAGTAACCGGTCAAAAAGAAATCCCCCACAGGAGTCCTGTAGGGGATTTCTTTTCTAAGCCTCTTAGATGTCGTAATAAAGCTCGAACTCAGCTGGGTGTGGACGTAGTCGCACATAATCAACTTCATTCTTACGCTTCCATTCGATCCATGTTGAGATGAGATCTTCTGTGAAGACTCCACCCTTTGTGAGGAACTCATGATCTGCTTCGAGTGAGTTAAGCACTGCTTCTAGTGAACCTGGAACCTGTGGGATAGCCGCAGCTTCATCGCCCTCAAGCTCGTAGAGATCCTTATCTACTGGTGCAGGTGGTTCGATCTTATTGACGATTCCATCGATACCAGCCATGAGCATCGCAGCGAATGCGAGGTATGGGTTCGATGATGGATCTGGGCAACGGAACTCAACGCGCTTTGCCTTTGGTGATGATCCGGTGATTGGGATACGGATACATGCTGAACGGTTACGTGCTGAGTAAACAAGGTTTACCGGTGCTTCATAGCCTGGAACCAAGCGGCGGTATGAGTTAACTGTTGGGTTGGTGAATGCAAGAAGTGATGGAGCGTGCTTCAAGAGACCACCGATATACCAACGTGCCATATCTGAGAGATCGCCATATGTGCCTGCTTCGAAGAAGAGTGGCTTGCCATCTTTCCAGAGTGATTGGTGCACGTGCATACCTGAACCGTTATCTCCGAAGAGTGGCTTTGGCATGAATGTTGCGGTCTTGCCGCCTTCCCATGCAACGTTACGGATGATGTACTTAAACTTCATCAACTCATCGCCTGCTGTGAGAATATCTGTGAAGCGGTAGTTGATCTCCATCTGACCAGCTGTGCCAACCTCATGGTGTGAACGCTCAACCTGAAGACCTGCACGACCGAGCTCCATCACCATCTCATCGCGAAGATCTGCGAATTGATCTGTTGGTGAAACTGGGAAGTATCCGCCCTTAACACGTGTGCGATAGCCACGGTTTGGTGTGCCATCTGGATCTGCGACGATGCCTGTGTTCCATGCACCTTCATATGAATCGATGTGGTGGTATGCCTCGTTGATGCCTGTCTTAAAACGGATTGCATCGAAGATGTAGAACTCAGCTTCTGGCGCGAAGAAGGCCTGATCTGCAATTCCTGTTGACTTCAAGAATTCAACTGCCTTTGCAACAACGCCACGAGGATCGCGTGAGTAAGGAGTGTCATCTGATGGATTGTGAACAGAGAAGATAATGACGAGCGTCTTCTCAAGACGGAAAGGATCGATATATGCAGATGATGGAACTGGAAGGAGCTTCATATCTGACTCATGGATTGACTGGAATCCACGGATTGAAGAACCATCGAACATCAAACCATCTGTGAAGACAGCTTCATCAAATGATTCAACAGGAACATTGAAGTGGTGCTGAATACCAGGAAGGTCTGTGAAGCGAACATCAATAAGCTTGACGTCTTCCTTCTTGATATAGGCAAAGATCTCGCTTGAGTTCTTAAACATAAGTGGGACTCCCAATAAGTCGCGCAAAAGTTTGCGATTGGCGAAAGGCTCGACTTTGAGCATTTCTATGAGGCAGAGCCTAGGGTCTTATGGGTTACAAGTGCTATTTTCAGTGTTACGCCCATGTTACAAAGTTTGGGTAACAAATCGACCAGGTCATCTCAGATAGGTAGGCTAAGGGCATGTATCCACGCGTAAGCCAGGGCCGCCGGGTCCTAGGAATCACCATCGACTGGCTCGCCGCCTATGCCATCACCCTCGGCTTCTTCGCCGGCGGGGGCGATTTCCTAGAGCGCAGCCGGGGGATCGGCGGAACGGTCCTGCTCGTGATGGCCCTTCAATACCTGATCTTAGTCAGCCTTGGTGGATCCTCATTTGGCCATCGCCTTGTTGGGCTAAAGGTGGTTCGTTTTAGCGATGGAGGCGCAGCCACACCGCTTCAAGCGCTGATTCGAACGCTCTTGATGGTCATCATCGTGACTGCAATTACCTTCGATGAGAATGGGCGCGGCATCAATGAACGTCTATCCAACACCGTCTTGGTAAAGCGATAAAACCTAAAAGAGTTACTTGATCTTTACACCCTTAGGCATTGGCCCCTTAGGAACAGGTAGCGACATTCCACCGACAGCCTTAAGGCGCATACGAAGCTCGCGCATCTGATGTGCAGATAACTTCTTTGGAAGCTTTTGAACATGCTTCTGCAATTTCTTTAGTGGGACCTGGCCTGCAGCATCGCCAACGATGATCTCGGTAATGGGAGCGCCTGGTGCAAAGCGTTCTGACTTCTTTCGCTCATCAGCGATCATCTGCTTCACAGCTGCGCTGCTTCCTTCACCGGTGAGAACAATGCCTGCGCGACCAACGCTGCGGTGGACCATATCCTGATTGCGATTTACGGCTACTGCAGGAGTTGTGGTCCATCCCTTACGGATTGCCATCAATACAGATGCGCCAGCGCCAATGTGACCTTCGATTGAAGCATATGCAGCAGAACCGGCGATGCGGGTAAAGATGACAAGAGCGATGATGATTGAAGTAAGGAGACCAAGAATTCCAGCATAGATCGGATGGTTTGTTACGACGCCAATCGCAGTTGCGATGGCAACGACTCCAACAACTACTCCTGCAAGCAGGAGGCCGATCCAAGGCTTGACTGCCTTTGTGATGGCATATGCGTCACGGAATTCCTTGAAACGCGGGGACTTTACCTTGGGCTCTTTATTCTTCTTCTTGAACATGGTCTCAGTTTAGGGGAGCAGGTGCAGTACCACCAAGACGGACGGGCGCCCAGCGCTGTCCTTGGTGTGAATCAGGATACTTTTCCTGGACCTCATGGAGGATCTTTAGCATGGCGCTCCGAAGAATCGCCTCACCCTCTTCCACATCGCTATCTTTCTCAAAGTAGATAGGTTCGCCAAAGGTGACGGAGATAGGAACTCCACGTTGACGAAGGTTTCGCTTAACCTTCTTAGTCCATAAGCGCTGAGAGCCCCAGATAATCGTAGGGATAACTGGAACGCCAGCTCCTTGGGCCAATCTCACAGCGCCGCTCTTAAGCTCCTTAATCTCAAATGAGACCGAGATGGTGCCCTCCGGAAAGATTCCAATAATTTCACCATCGCGGAGTGCGCGCAGCGCTGCAACAAGAGATGCCGAACCATTGGAGCGATCAACGCTGATGTGGTGCATTCCGCGCATCAGCGGCCCCGCTAACTTATTGGCAAAGATCTCTTTCTTCGCCATAAATCTCACATAGCGCTTCATGGGAAGTGCGGCTGTTCCGACAAGTGCGAAATCCAGATAACTAATGTGGTTCATCGCCAAGACCGCGCCGCCATGGCTCTGATCTGGCAGGTTCTCTTGACCTTGGAAATCAAACTTTAAATCGAGCGCTCTCCAAAAAGTTTTGACAGCGCCAATTACTGGGGGATAGACAAGTTCAGCCATTACTTCTTATCCAATAGCCGAGCGCTTCTCTTGCGCCTGCTTATAGAGACGGCCTGCGCGATATGAAGAGCGAACGAGTGGACCGCTCATCACACCGCTAAAGCCAATCTCTTCCGCCTTCTTTGCAAGATCTACAAACTCATCAGGCTTAACCCAACGTTCAACTGGGTGATGCTTATTAGTTGGACGTAAGTACTGCGTAATAGTGATGAGGTCACATCCTGCTGAGTGGAGATCTTCCAAAGCCTGAATAACTTCAGATATTTCTTCACCCATACCGAGAATGAGGTTTGACTTAGTAATGAGACCGAATTCGCGAGCTTGGGTAATGACATTAAGTGATCGCTCATATGAGAATGCAGGCCGGATGCGCTTAAAGATTCTTGGGACAGTCTCAAGGTTATGTGCGAAAACCTCTGGTCGTGAGTCGAAGACTTGGTTGAGAAGATCTGGCTTGCCACTGAAATCTGGCGCCAACATCTCAACACCAGTTCCTGGGTTGAGTTCGTGAACCTTCCGAATCGTTTCGGCATAGAGCCAAGCGCCTTCATCTTCTAGATCATCGCGTGTAACGCCGGTGATAGTTGCATACTTCAAACCCATCGATTGAACAGACTCTGCAACGCGACGAGGCTCATCACGATCGAGCTCTTCTGGCTTTCCAGTATCGATATTGCAGAAGTCGCAGCGGCGAGTACAGCGATCGCCTCCGATAAGGAAGGTTGCTTCCTTATCTTCCCAGCATTCAAAGATGTTCGGACATGCTGCCTCTTGGCAGACGGTGTGGAGGGATTCAGTTTTGACCAATGTGCGAAGTCGTGTGTATTCAGGGCCCATATTGGCGCGAGTCTTAATCCACTCAGGCTTGCGTTCAATCGGCGTCTCAGCATTACGCGCTTCAATGCGGAGTAACTTGCGGCCATCTGGTGCGATTGTCATACGCTCACCTTCGTTAGTGCTTCATAGAGGTACTTCTCAACAATAGGCGTTACTTCTTCGATTGTGATGGTTCGACCGAGCTCGCGCTCAAAAGATGTTACTGCAGCATCTGATATTCCACAGGGGACGATCGCATCAAAGGCAGAGAGATCGGGGTTTACATTCAGGGCAAAGCCATGCATTGAAGTTCCAGAGGCGACGCGGATACCGATGGCGGCGACTTTTCGCTCACCCTTCTCATCAACGACCCAGACGCCAGAACGACCTGCAACTCGAACACCATTAATTCCAAATTCGCTACACACACCGATGAGACCGGCCTCGATCTCGCGAACAAATCCGACAAGCTCATGCGGGTTGCTCAATCGGACTATTGGATAGCCCACTAGTTGTCCCGGTCCATGCCAGGTGATCTTTCCACCGCGATCGACATCGAGCACCTTTGCACCATTTCCTGGACGCTCTTCATCGAGGGTGCGCTTTCCTGCGGTGTAGATCGAAGGGTGTTCGAGAAGAATCAAGGTGTTATTGCGACTTCCAGCCGCCACCTCTGCATGGATACTCCGCTGAACTGCCAGGGCTTGCTCATATTCAACCAAGCCACTTCGATGAAGGGCTAAGGCAGGGGAGTCGATAGCAGGCACCCGGTAAGCCTAAAGGTAAGATTCCGCCCATGCTAATCAAGAATAAGAAGCCCATCTCCCTTGCCGTTTTAGTCGTAATCGCCTGGTTTTTGATCACCGGCATCTTCGGACCACTCTTCGGCAAGCTCACCAGCGTTCAAGAGAATAACAACTCTTCCTTCCTTCCGAAGGGCGCAGAGGCGACATTGGCGGCAGATGAGATTGCCAAGTTTGCCGGCGATGCCTCATTTAATTTTCCAACCTTGATTCTTCTTGAGGGCCAGGCAACGCCTGCCGCCATTGGTGCGATCAATACCCACCTCACAGCAGTTGGTCAGCTCACTCTCGATGGAACTTCCGCGAAGATTGGTGACTATCTCGTTAAGGGAGAGCCGATTACGGCATTTCCATCTCAAGATGGCAAAGCGATTCTTGTAAATATCCCTCTCAATGGTGAATCTATCGCCGAACTTTTACCAAATGAGAAGCCGGTCCTTCCTGCAGTCGTTGAAGCGCTCCGTGAAGATATTGCACCAATCGCAAAGGCTCAAGGCTTGACGCCATATGTCACCGGCCCAGGTGGATTGCTCGGCGACTTATTTGAAGCATTCGGAACGCTCGATTCAACACTTCTCTTAACAACGCTAGCGGTTGTAGCGCTCATCTTGATCGTTGTGTATCGATCACCAGTTCTCTGGATTATTCCGCTCCTCACATCACTCTTTGCACTCTCAACTGCTGGTGGAATCATCTACCTACTAGCTAAGGCAGATATCATCGATGTGGATGGGCAATCGCAGGGCATTCTCTCTGTTCTCGTTATCGGTGCTGCTACCGACTACGCACTCCTACTGATTGCTCGTTACCGCGAAGAACTTCATCTCCATGAAAATCGCTTCGATGCGATGCGCGCTGCTTATAAGGGCGTCTGGGAACCAATCCTTGCATCAGGTGCAACGGTTGCAATCTCGCTAATGATGTTGCTCTTTAGCCAGCTGACCAATACTGCAAGCCTCGGCCCAATCGGTGCTATCGGAATCGTTGTCTCTGTCATCACTATTCTCACATTGTTACCAGCCCTTCTCGTTCTCTTTGGTCGCTGGATTTTCTGGCCACGAAAGCCACTCAATGATGGAGATGACCGAGTACTTGCAGGTACTTGGTCAAAGGTGGCAAATGCAATAGGTCGCAATCCACGTAAGGCGTGGGCCGTTACTACCGTAGTACTCGTCGCCTTCGCATTTACCTCAACAACACTTAAGGCTGATGGTCTCGGCACCGTTGATTCATTCACTGGTAAGCCTGAATCAGTAGTCGGACAGAAACTTCTCTTGAAGCACTTCCCAGGTGGAGAGGGTGATCCAACTCAGATTGTTGTCTCTCAGGGTAGAGCTGATGCAGTAATCGCTGCAGTTAGCGATGTAGAGGGAGTCTCAGAGGTTGTCTATGCAGTCGATCCAATGACTCAGAACGTCAAGGTTGTCGGCGGCAAGGTCATTATCAATGCCACCCTCGATCAGGCTCCAGATAGCGTTGAAGCGGGCGAATACATCACACCGATTCGCGAGGCTGCAAAGAGTGCAGATCCAAGCGCCCTAGTCGGAGGAACTTCAGCTACCTACTTCGATGTGCGCACAGCAAATGACCGAGACAATAAGACGATTATTCCAATCATCTTATTTGTCATCACCATCATTCTTGGACTTCTCCTTCGAAGCATCCTGAGTGCAGTTGTTCTTCTGGGAACAGTAGTGCTCTCATACTTTGCAACTCTTGGAGTCTGTGCATTGGTCTTCAACCATATCTTTGGCTTTGAAGGGGGAGATACCTCGTTCCCACTCTTTGCCTTTATCTTCCTTGTTGCTCTCGGTATCGATTACAACATCTTCTTGATGACTCGTGTTCGTGAAGAGTCGGCAAAGCTTGGAACTCGCGCAGGCGTGATCAAGGGCGTGACTGTGACAGGTGCTGTTATTACATCGGCAGGTATTGTCCTTGCTGCAACATTCGCAGTACTCGGATTGTTGCCATTGGTTCCACTTGCTCAACTTGGCTTTGCAGTTGGTTTCGGCGTTCTGCTCGACACCATCATCGTTCGCTCGATCCTCGTACCAGCTCTCGTTCATGAGATTGGTCCAAAGATCTGGTGGCCATCAAAGCTTCAGAACAAGTAGAGCTCAATGTCATATGTAGTTATCGGTGGCGGTCTTGCAGGAATTAGCGCAGCGCTGACCCTGCAAGACGCCGGAGAAGAGGTAGAGCTCTTCGAGGCCTCCGATGACCTCGGGGGACGCGTTCGCTCTGATTACATTGATGGCTACATCCTTGATCGTGGTTTTCAGCTCATCAACTCTGGATACTCCGAGTTAAAGCGCCTTCAGGTCATCCCGGAGATTGATTTCTGTAAGTCGGAGAGAACAATCGATGTGGTCACTCCATTTGGCATCTCGGCCATCGGAGATCCGCGCCTTCATCCATTGCAGGCCTTTAAATCACCACTCGGATCTTTATCTGAGAAGGTTGCGGTGCTTAAATTCTTAGGGGATAAGCCGAATTCGAATATCTCCCTTCGCGATGCGCTCTTGGCATCTGGGACAGGTGACTTCTATGAGAATCTCCTCAAGCCATTCCTCAAGGGAGTCTTCCTCACAGATTTGGAGAACGTGGATGGTACCTATGGACGAGAGATCATAAAGAGTTTTGTTCTGGGTGATTCAGGTCTTCCGCGGGCCGGAGCAGGTGCACTATCTGCAGCTCTCGGTGCACGTGTCGAGAATGTTCATCTGAACACACCAGTTCAATCTCTAGCTGACTTTGGTGGCAAGCGAGTCATCGTTGCAACCGATGCAAAAACCGCATCAACGTTGCTCGGAGCAAATGAAGTCGCAGAACATACGACAAGCTATACCTGGTATCACTCAATACCGGCAGGAGTTATCACTTCGAAGCGTCTGCGAGTTACCAGCGCAGTAAGCCCAATCGTTAACTCCATCGCTATCAGCAATGTAGTCTCTCAATATGCTCCGGATGATAGAACTTTAATCTCATCAACATCGCTGGAAGCGCTTTCTGATTATGCAGCTCTCAATGAGATTGCAAAATTCTGGTCGTTAGCTCCTAGTGATTTCTCGCCATTGAGGAGATATGAGATTAAGGATGCGCTTCCAATCTTCCGCCCTGTTTCTCATGGAGTTTCATCGTCTCAGGTAAGAGAAGGCGTATTTATTGCAGGTGACTCTCTGAGCGCGGGATCACAGAACGGTGCGCTGCTATCAGGTCGCCTTGCGGCGATGGAGTCACTCGCTCACTAATGCAGAGAGGGCGCTGGTGATGTGCGGGTAATCCCACTCAAAACCGGCATCGCTAAGAACCTGAGGCATAACCTTCTTGGAACCAAGAATCTCACTGGAGAAACCGCCGAGTGCAACCTTGAGTCCGATAGCAGGTGCTGGAAAGAGCGCTGGACGATGGAGAGCGCGAGCTAGCGCTGATGTGAACTCCTGATTGGTCACTGGATTTGGCGCAGTGAGATTTACAGCCCCTGAGATATCGCGTTCTAATAAGAATGAGATCGCGCGAATAAGGTCATGAAGTGTGATCCAAGACCACCACTGCTTACCGCTTCCTAGCTTTCCGCCGAGTCCGGAACGAAAGAGCGGAAGCATCTTGCCGAGCGCTCCACCAGTGGGATCGAGAACAAGTCCGGTGCGAATCTTTACCGTGCGAGTGTTCTGCGCAAGATCTGCTGCACCTTCCCACTCTCGGCAGACGGCGGCTAAGAAATCATCGCCACACTTATCGTTCTCTACTACTGCGCGGTTACCGGATTCTCCATACCAGCCAATTGCGCTAGCTGAGATAAATACATCAGGTTGCAACTCAGTCACAGCTTTTGCGATAGTCGTTGTACCCAAGAGGCGAGAGTTGAGAATTTCAGCTTTATATTTCTTGCTCCAACGCTTATCGCCGACGCCGGCTCCAGCTAAATGGATGATGGCATTGACGCCACGAAGAGCTTCAAGATCTACATAATCGGTCTGCGGATCCCACTGAACCTCATCGGGGGAGACTGGTGCGCGGCGAACGAGGCGCTGCACAGTGTGTCCCTCACTCTTGAGATAGCCGACGAGCGCTGAACCGATCAGGCCTGAAGCGCCTGTGATTGCTATGCGCTGTGGGGTGCTCAAATTAGAGTCCTAGATCAGATTCAAATGCTCCGCCTTCGAGTCGCTCTTTGAGAGTGACGAGGAAGCGTGCAGCATCTGCACCATCAACAACGCGGTGATCGTAGGAGAGACCGAGATAGACCATTGAGCGGATAGCGATTGATTCGCCACCGTCATCGCCCCTTACAACCATTGGACGCTTCACAACAGCGCCAAGACCCAGGATTGCTACCTGTGGCTGGTTGATAATTGGTGTGTCAAAGAGTGCACCGCGTGATCCGGTATTGGTGAGTGTAAATGTTCCACCACCGAGCTCATCTGGAGTTACCTTATTATCGCGTGTGCGTGCAGCAAGATCTGCAATTTTGCGAGCAACGCCACCCATATTGAGGTCTCCGGCATTGTGAATAACTGGAACGAGGAGGCCGCGCTCGGTATCGACTGCAATTCCGAGGTGCTCGGCTCCGTGATAAATGATCTGATCGCCTTCAACTGATGAGTTGAGTACAGGATGCTGCTTAAGTGCTTCACATGCTGCAACAGCAAAGAATGGAAGGAATGAGAGCTTGACGCCTTCACGCGCTTCAAATGTAGCCTTTGAGCGATCGCGAAGTCGAGCAATCTTCGTTACATCAACTTCGATGACAGTGGTGAGTTGAGCAGAAACTTGAAGAGATTCCACCATGCGGGCTGCAATCACCTTGCGAAGACGTGACATAGTCACCGTTGTTCCGCGAAGTGGTGATGCTGCAACAACTGGAGCTGCTGCACGAGGTGCTTGTGGCGCAGAAGCCGATGCAACAGGAGCGGCAGCACGTGGTGCAGCAGCCTCAACATCTTCACGGCGAATGCGTCCGCCGATACCTGTTCCCTTAACAGAAGCAAGATTGACGCCGAGATCATTTGCTAGCTTACGAACTATTGGTGTCACATATGCATCAGCTGGCTGGGGAAGAGGTGCAGCTGGTGTTGCAACTGGAGCAGGTGGTGGTGAAACTGGTGCTGCGGCAACTGGAGCTGCAACAACCGGAGCTGCAACAACTGGTGCAGGTGGTGGTGTAACTGGCGCTGCGGCAACAGGTGCAGGGGCGGCAGGAGCTGGAGTTGAAGCTACTGCGCCACCGGCAGCGCCAATGAGTGCAAGACGCGCTCCCACTGGAACTGTTGTATCTACCGGCACATCTATTGCAAGGAGCACGCCAGCAACAGGAGAAGGAATCTCTGTATCTACCTTGTCAGTTGAAACTTCAAGAAGTGCCTCATCCACAGCGACTGAATCGCCAACGCTCTTAAGCCAGCGGGTAACAGTTCCCTCAGATACTGATTCACCAAGGGCAGGCATTGTGATGACTGTGCCTGAAGCAGAAGAGGCAGCAGGTGCAGCAACAGGAGCGGGAGTTTCTACAACTGGAGCAGCAACAGGAGCTGGTGTCTCAACGACAACAGGGGCAACCGGTGCTGGAGGGGGAGTAGCAGCAGCTGAAGCAGGTGCTGGCGCTGAAGCACCGGCGCTATCTGCAATGATTGCAAGCTCTGCTCCAACTGGAACAGTCTGATCGACTCCGACAACAATCTTCTGCAATACGCCAGCAACAGGTGATGGAATCTCTGTATCAACTTTGTCAGTTGAGACCTCGAGGAGTGGTTCATCTACTGCGATGTGATCGCCCTCAGCTTTAAGCCAACGTGTAACTGTTCCTTCGCTGACTGACTCACCAAGTGCTGGCATCGTTACTGAAAATGTCATCTGATTTTCTCCTCTATACCTTTAACTTAATTCTTAACCGTGGGCGTGAAGTGGCTTGCCAGCGAGGGCCATGTGAGCCTCGCCCATCGCCTCGGACATTGTTGGGTGGGCATGGATAAGAGGAGCAACATCATCTGCTGTTGCCTCCCAGTTAAAGATTAATTGAGCTTCAGCGAGAAGTTCACCAACGCGAGCGCCGACCATATGGATTCCAAGGACTGGACCATTCTTCTGCGCTACGAGTTTGATAGAACCTGCGGTCTTGAGAATCTGCGCCTTACCGTTTCCTGCAAGGTTGTAATCAACCTCAACGACATCGTAACCGCGCTCCTTAGCTACCTTCGTTGAAAGACCTACCGATGCAACTTCAGGCTCTGAGTAGGTAACGCGTGGAACACCGTCATAGTTAATCGGGCGTGGGTTAAGTCCGGCGATTGTCTCTGCGACGAGGATTCCTTCTTGGAAGCCGACGTGGGCGAGCTGAAGAGTAGGAATGATGTCACCTACAGCGAAGATGCCTGGGATGTTTGTGCGGCAATGGTCATCAACGAGAACGTATCCACGATCCATTGCGATACCAGCTTCTTGATAGCCGATGCCATCAGTTACTGGGCCGCGACCAATTGAAACGAGGAGGACCTCCGCTGTGAATTCACGACCATCTTCAAGAGTGACGGTGACTGAATCTGCATTAACGCGGTGAGATTTGAACTTAATTCCGAGTTCGAAGTTGATGCCGCGCTTACGGTATGCGCGCTCTAGGAGTTTGGATGAAGATTCATCCTCTAGTGGGACTAGGTGGTTGAGGCCTTCGATGATGGTGACATCGACGCCGAAAGATTTCCAGACTGAAGCAAATTCACAGCCGATGACACCGCCACCTAGAACAATCGCGCTCTTTGGAATGTAATCAAGCTTTGTTCCATGATCTGAGGTAATGACGCGCTGGCCATCGATATCGAGTCCAGGAATGGTCTTTGCATAGGATCCAGTTGCAAGGACGATGTTCTTACCTGTGTATTGCTGGCCGTTTACCTCAACTGTGTTGTTATTGACGAGGCGACCCTTACCTTCGATAAAGGAGACGTTACGAGATTTGATCAAACCTTGGAGGCCCTTGTAGAGACCGGCGATGACGCCATCTTTATATGTATTGACGCCGTTGATATCGATTGAATCGAGAGTGGCATTGACGCCGAAGAGGTGGGATTCGCGAGCGCTATCGGCAACCTCGCCTGCGTGAAGGAGCGCCTTCGTTGGAATACATCCACGGTGAAGGCAAGTGCCGCCGACCTTATCCTGTTCGATCAGTGCAACTGAGAGACCCAGCTGTGCACCACGGAGAGCTGCTGCGTAACCGCCGCTGCCGCCACCAAGAATGACAAGATCAAAATTCGACATCAAGTAACTCCTTTAGCCCTACCGGGAAGACCTTCTACCGCCATATCTTGCCAGCCTTAGGCGTGGATGACTAACTCGGGCAGAGTCTGGTCGCTCACTCCCGCCTTACTGTCTGCCGGCGGCGATGCCCATCTCAACTAGTGAACGGAAGGCCACTCCAGTGCCGCCCACAGGGGTGTATCCGTGAGCTTCGCCCTCGTTATAGGCAGGGCCTGCAATATCGAGATGGAGCCATGGAAGTTCGTCAGAGACGAACTCCTTGAGGAAGAGGCCAGCCACCAACATCCCGCCCATCCGCTCTCCCATATTGGCAATATCGGCAACAGGAGAATCCAATGAAGGGCGAAGATCTGCAGGAAGTGGCATCGGCCAGAATGATTCACCAGAGACCTTTGTGATCTCCATAAAGTGAGCAGAGAACTCTTCATTATTTGTCATCACAGCGCTAGTGCGCTTACCGAGTGCAACAACTTGATGACCGGTGAGAGTAGCTACATCGATGATTCCATCGAGATCTCCCGCTTCCTGCGCCTTTACAAGAGCGTCACCAAGAACCAAGCGACCTTCTGCATCAGGATTAATCACTTCAACAGTCTTGCCGCCATAGATTGTGATGACATCAGATGGTCGGGTTGCGTTATCGCTCACCATATTCTCTGCAAGCGGTGCCCACGCATCAATAGCTACCGGAACCTTTAAGAGCGCAAGAGCAATCGTCGCAGCACAGACCGCAGCAGCTCCTGACATATCTGACTTCATCGCCTCCATGCCGAGGGCAGGCTTGAGTGCAAGGCCGCCGGTATCAAAGGTAATTCCCTTACCGACATAGGCATACTTCTTCTTCGCCTTTACACCCTTTGGTGTGTAGGAGATATGAAAGAGTCGTGGTGGATTGGCAGACCCCTGTCCAACTCCGATGATTCCGCCGAAGCCCTTAGCTTTCAATTGAGAATCTGTCATTGTGGAGACTTTAAGACCGATTGATGCACCGCCAGCTTCCTTCACGGCATCACTTAACATTGAGCAGAACGATGCTGGAGTGAGATGGCTTGGAGGAGTATTGATTAAGTCGCGGACGAGATTGGTATAGCGAGAAATAATCTGGGCATGGTTGCTAATCGCCTTAGCCTCTGCGCCATGAACTAATGATGAGTAAATAGTGATTGTCTTCAAAGGGTTCTTCTGTGCTGACTTTGTAGAGCCACGGAATTGATCAAAGAGATAGCTTCCCAGGCCTGCACCTTCTGCAACGGCCTTAACAGCGGCGGCAATGTTGGTTGGAAGAGCGAAAGTTGCGCTGTTGTTTCCAGCGAGGTTTCTCGCTGCAGCACCTGCTGCGCGTCGTAGTGATTCATTGCTGTAAGTGCTTTGAGCTTTTCCGAGACCGGTAAAGACAATAAGACGAGTTGTTGATCCTGGAATACGAACAACCTCATCTACTGCACCAGTTGCGCCCATATCGTTGAGCGTTGCTACCAAGGCCTTGGAATCGAGAGCAAGATCGCCAGATTCGATCTGTAGAGCGCCCTTTCCAGACTTAATCGATACTCCTACAACAAGGACATCATCCTTAATGATTCCGTCGGAGATTTTGATAGTCGACATGGTGCTCCCTTTAGTGTTCTGCAGCGATTTCCGCGCGGGGTAAGTGTAAGTTGTTCATGTGAAAAACTCACCATTGCATCAGAAACACCTTGACCTCAACGCCAAGATGGCCGACTTCGGCGGCTGGCTTATGCCGATTGAATATCCAGGCGCTGGAGTTCTCGCCGAGCATGCCGCTGTCCGCGAGCGGGTGGGTCTCTTTGATGTTTCACACCTCGGCAAGGCGAGTGTGAAAGGTGTCGGCGCGCTCGACTTCCTCAATACCCAGGTGACAAACGATCTCAATCGAATCGTCGATTCTCAGGCGCAATACACCATGCTCTGTAATCCAGATGGAGGAGTTGTTGACGATTTAATCGTCTATCGCAATAGCGCCGATGATCTCTTCTTGATTCCCAATGCATCGAATACAACAGAGGTCGTAAAGATTCTTCAAGCTTCAGCTCCTTCAGGAATCGAGGTTATCAATCTTCACGAAGGCCACGCCGTCTTAGCCCTACAAGGTCCAAAGGCTGCCGCCGTTATCGAATCTCTTGGCGTTACGCCCACTATGGACTACATGGCATTTGCTCATGTAGTTATCGCTGGCTGTGAAGTTATTTTATGTCGCACCGGTTACACAGGTGAGCATGGTTTTGAAATTGTTCCCACCTGGCAAGATGCGAGCAAGGTCTGGGATGCACTTGTTGTTGCAATGCAACCTTTCGACGGTGTGATCTGCGGACTCGGTGCTAGAGACACCCTTCGAACCGAGATGGGTTATCCGCTTCACGGCCATGAGCTCTCTCTTGAGATCACACCGGTGCAAGCGGGCTCAACCTGGGCTGTTGGTTGGAAGAAGGAGAGTTTCCGAGGAAGTGATGCTCTACGGAGCGAGAAAGAGAGTGGCCCAGCGCGAATCCTTCGTGGTCTTCAATCAACCGATAGGGGAATTCCACGCGCCGGGATGGAAGTCAAGAACTCAAGCGGTGAAATCATTGGCACGATCACGAGCGGAACATTCTCGCCATCCTTGAAGAAGGGCATCGCTCTTGCACTGTTAAAACCAAGTTATCTGATTGGCGACTCTGTCGTAGTAGATGTCAGAGGTCGTGAATCGATTGCAATTGTTATTGCGCTACCGATGGTTGAGTCTCACGTTCGCTAACTCTTCAAACTCGATATGAGTAACGAAGGCTGCTTTATGGCGCGCTCTACGTAGCGCGTTGAGGACTGGGCGGCCAGCAACAAGAATGAGAGAGACCGTCATAATTGCACGCGGAATATCCCATGCCAACGCTGAGATGAAGTGATATGAGAAGAAGCGAGAGAGATTCTCCGCAATCGGAGCTCCTACTTGGTATGAAAGTTCAGTTCCAGAGCCGAGCGACCACGGCCAAAATTGGAGATCCATCAAGATGCCAAATACTTCAGCTGCGATTGCGCCATAGAAAGCCAGCAGAGCAAGCTCCCACTTTCCTTGCGCTCTCTTAGGAATAACTCCTACGCCGAATCCGATGATGGCAGCGGCAAATACTTGGTAACCAAGCCAGGGACCAATTCCGCCGGTGAGCAGAGCTGATAGAGACATGCTGAGTGCGCCGAGGAGAAATCCAAAAGTTGGACCCATAACTCTGGCTGCAAGAATCAGAGCAAACCACATTGGTTCAATTCCAATCGCGCCAATACCAAGGGGGCGCAGAGCCGCAACGAGAGCAGAGAGAATTCCTAAGAAGGCAACATTCTTTGAACCGAGATCATCAGTTGCAACGAGCGAGACAATAAGGAAGATTGAGATCGTCGTGGAGAGCAGGAAGAACCACTCTGCTTGATTTGCCAGCATCTGCGAGGTGGCAAAGAAGGGCCAGGTGAATCCAATGAGAGTTGAAGGGATTAAGAGCGCTATCGATAATCGCCTAAGGATTTGAGCGGTTTTCATTCTTCTAAGCTGCCTTGTGAGCGGAGCACATCCCCAACGGTCAGCCATGGACGTGGAGACATCACCTTAGCTACTTGAGGTGCAAATGCCGGAGATGCCAAGAGCACATCAAGAGTGGGGCCATCTGCAACTTTCTCGCCTTCTGCAAGGAAGATTGTGCGGTCTGCAACCTCGGCGACAATCTCAACATCATGCGTTGCCATCAATACCGATGTTCCATCAATGCGAGCACGGCGATGAAGAAGTGCCATCAATCGATTCTTTGCCTCGTAATCCAAGCCGCGAGTAGGTTCATCGAGGATAAGAATCTGCGGGGAGCCAGCCAAAACGATTGCCAAGACTAACGAGAGTCGTTCACCTTCAGAGAGATCACGTGGATGCGATTGAGGAGAGATTGTGGGAAGCATTTGATGAAGCGATGCAAGTGTTGCGCCATGTGCGATCGCATTATCGCGATCAGCTCGAGCACATTCTTCAGCTACCGATGAGAGATAGAGGAGGTCACCTGGCTCTTGCGGAATATAACCGATCAGTCGAGAGCGCTCCTTCTGAGCAATCTCATCAAGCTGTCTTTCGCCGAGAACGATGGAGCCAGAAGCGGGAGAGAGGAGCCCCACAGCGCATTTGATGAGCGAGCTTTTTCCAGCTCCATTGCGCCCCATGAGCGCGGTGATTTCACCGCTATGTAATTCGAGAGTTACTGATGAGAGAGCTTCCTTCTCGCCGTACTTTGCGACGATATCGGTCAAGGAGAGCGAGAGCTCGCCTGCTTTAAATACAGGTCGGGGAATATCGTTGAGATCGCGCCTAATATCTTCGGTGAGCTTACGAACCTCTCTCGTGCTGGTTCCGATCTCCTCGAGCGATAGTGCGCGTGAGAGTCGGACAATCGGCGGAACGAGATCTGTCTTCTTCAGAATTTCCGAGGGTTCGCCTATAGATGATGCGCCATCTCCTTCAATGAGAAGGATTCGATCGACATAGCCGATGACACGCTCTAGACGATGCTCGGCGAGAACAACGGTCACGCTCAAGTCATGCACCAGTCGATGCAGGATTGCCAGAATTTCTTCTGAGGCAATCGGATCGAGAGCGCTGGTCGGTTCATCGAGAACAAGAACTTTCGGGTGCATAACAAGAGCTGATGCAATCGCTAGTCGCTGCTGTTCACCACCGCTCAGCGTTGCAATGCTTCGTTGACGAAGCGGAACAAGTCCCACCTGATCGAGAGCCTCCTCGATGCGCTTTCGCATCACATCAGGCGGAAAGTTGAGTGACTCCATTCCAAAGGCGAGTTCATCTTCAACAATATCGGTCACAAATGTTGCTAGTGGATTCTGTCCAACTATTCCCACGATGCCTGCTAATTCTCCAGGCTTAGTCGTTCTCGTCGATTTACCATCGACGATAATCTCACCACCAAGAATTCCACCTGTGTGATGGGGGACAAGACCGTTGATCAATCGCAATAGAGATGATTTACCAGAGCCGGTATGGCCCATTACCAGAACCATCTCTCCTTCGCTAATTTCAAAGGAGAGATCCTCAATGACTGTTGTGGTGGAGTGGGGATAAATCAGTGAGACGCGAGAGAAGGTAATCACAACGCCACCATCCCTACTGCAACGAGGGCCCCAGATGCGATCCAGGCAAGATCACGGAGTGAGTAATTAATAGGGCGATAGCGGCTCTGGCTCTTTGATTGACCAAAGCCTCTCGCCTCCATCGCCTCGGCGAGGTGAACAGCACGCGCAAGACTCTCTTCAAGAAGTGGAATCGCAATCCTAGAGATTCGTGGCTTGCTACCACTTCGCAAAAATTGTGCTTGGCGGATTCTGGCGATGCTTGAAATCAATTGTGGAAATACAGATGTGGCGATGGTGAGAGTAACTCCGACTTGATAAATGCGTGAGGGAAGAACTCGGAGCAATTTATGTGGGCTGGTAACGGAGTTTGCAGCACCAAAGAGGGCAATCACAGTTGCAATGATCAAACCTTCATGGAGTGAAGAGGAAAGTCGCTCCCATGTGACGGGGCCACCGATGCGAATACCTGGTAGCCACGATGGAAGATTGATCCGTGGAAGAGTGAAGAGCACTTCACCGATGCGTGGAACTCCAATCAGAATTCCGGTGAGTGCACGAATTGAGATGAGAACAAGACCAGCAATGAGGGACCAATGGAAACTAGCGCTCCAAGGGCCATCTTGTTTATAGAACTTCACAATGAGAGCCGCTCCACCCACTGCCAAGAGCGCAAGAGTTGCACTATCTGCAGCGATAACGCCTACCGCAAGGCAGCTAAAGAGCGCCCAGAAGGTAAGTGGATGGAACGGTTTCATTGTGGTGAATTACTTCTTCTTCTGAAGTGATGGAGGCGTTGAAATCTCTACGCCGCACTCACGTGCTGGGTAACCATTGAATCCACAGATCAGACCTGAATCTGCCTGGCGAACGGTGATTTCTTGTGCGAGAACGTCGAGGCCTTGTGACTCCTTTGCAGTGAGTACGCAGCGAACAATCGTCTTCTTTACCTTCTCACCCTTTGGTGCGTACACCTGTGAGCCGAAGTCGATCACGAGACCGACGCGCTTGAGGCCCTTCTGAGCCTTGGTCTTTGCGCAGATAGTTGCAAATGATGGCTTTACTGAAGGGGGAGTCGATGGAGTGTCGTCGTTGCTAAAGGTAAAGATCCAACCTTCGACTGAACCATCTGCAATATCGACTGTTGGGCCTGTCATGGCTGCTTTCCAAGTACTGCTATTTGCTGCAGATTGGTAGTAACCCCAATATCGCCAGCCTTTTGATGCAGCCTGTGCTGATGGGATAAGTGATTGTGAGAATAGAGTTGCAATGAGCGCAACGGTGATTGTTACTTTCTTCATTCTGGAGCTCCAATTAGATAAGAGTCTCACAGGGGTAGCTAGCAAAGGCGAGGCGCCGTTACGACTACGCCCCGCAAACCTCGGCGGGTGTCTGTCTTAAGAGATAGATCAGGTAATCCGACTTAAGCGCTCAGGCGCTCTTACGGTTGCGGGTCAGCGTCGGAATTGCACCGAACTTCCCCTGATGTATCAATAGAGATATTAAGTTGTGTGCGAAGGCAACCATATGGGACAGCCATTGGCAATCACCAACCCACCCCATACGATGCTGGCATGGAATATCGCCGCCTTGGATCGACTGGAATGTACGTCTCCGAGATTTCTTATGGAAATTGGGTGACACATGGCTCACAGGTAGAGGCGGAGGCGGCGGAGAAATGTGTGAGAGAGGCGCTGAAGCAGGGAATTACTACCTTCGATACCGCCGATGTTTATGCCGGAACGAAGGCCGAGACCATCTTGGGGCGCGCTCTTAAGGGTGTTCGTCGTGAATCCTATGAGCTCTTCACCAAGGTCTACTTCCCGACAGGTGGCGGTAAGAACGATCGCGGACTTTCACGTAAACACATTATGGAGTCTTGCCACGCATCACTCAGGAGATTAAAGACAGATCACATTGATCTCTACCAGGCGCATCGCTTTGATTTTGAAACTCCATTAGAGGAGACCTTAAGCGCCTTCGATGATCTCATTCGCCAAGGCAAGGTCAGCTATATCGGTTTCTCTGAATGGAATGCGCAGCAGATTAAAGATGCTTTGAAGATTCAAGATGAGCGAGGATATAACCGGTTTGTATCGAGCCAACCTCAGTACTCGGCGCTCTGGCGCGTTATTGAGAGTGAGATTGTTCCACTTTCCCAGAGAGAGGGAATTGGTCAGATCGTCTGGTCACCGATGGCACAGGGAATTCTCACAGGTAAATATCTGCCGGGTTCAAAGCCACCAGCAGGATCTCGCGCCACAGATAAGAAGAGCGGTGCTGGATTTATCTCACGCTGGCTCCGAGATGATGTCCTTGAGGCGGTTCAGCGGCTAAAGCCAATTGCAGATGAATCAGCCCTGACTATTGGTCAACTCTCACTTGCATGGGTATTGGCAAATTCAAATGTGTCATCTGCGATTATCGGTGCAACTAAGCCATCACAGATTAGAGAGAATGTGAAAGCCTCTGGTGTGAAGCTATCGCCCGATCAATTACAGGCTATCGATAAGGCTCTAGGGAATTTGCCGGAGAAGGATCCAGCCAAGACCGAGAGTCCAAATCCACGCGCTTAATAAAGTTAACTCGGTGAAGAGTTAGATTTTATCTCCAGCTTTTACCTGTGGCTTTGGCGCACGCATACGTCGCATCTGAGTAGAGCGTAAGAATCCATACATGCCAAGACCCTTGGTTGCAGCACCTGGGAACTTTGCCAGGACCAACTTCTTGATCTTGCGATTGAGGCGGATGCCATCAAGAATTGAGATTAAAAGTACTGAGTACATAATCGCAATTGAGATTACCTGCGTCATCGGCACCTGCGGTAGACCTTCGGAATTCGTCGATGTCTTTGTTGGAATCATCGTGAGAAGTAGAACTACGAAGATGATAGGTAGGAAGAACTCGCCGATGGAGCGACGTGAATCTATGTAATCACGGACAAACTTCTTTACCGGCCCACGATCGCGTAGAGGGAGTGCGCTCTCTTCACCACGCATATATGCCGCACGGGTAGCAATACGAGCAGCCTTCGCCTCTTCTCGAGCGCGCTTCTTATTCTCTTTTCCCCTGATAGGGGCAAGTGTCTGACGCTTCTTTGTTGCCTCTGAACGCTTAGGCGTTGGGCGACCCTTCTTGGAAGGCTGTTCTGCTGATTGAGTCATGCGACAAACTATAGAGCGAGCATTTGCTCGAGCGCCAACTTTGAATAGCGCGCCGTCTCGGGATCTACCGAGATTTGATTCACTACCTTGCCAGCAACCAGTGATTCAAGAGCCCAGACTAGGTGCGGCAGATCGATGCGATTCATCGTGGAGCAGTAGCAGACAGTGCGATCGAGGAAGTAGACCTTCTTATCAGGGTTCTGCGCCGCAAGGCGGGAGACGAGATTGAGTTCAGTTCCAACAGCCCATTGAGATCCAGGGGCTGATTCAGAGACAGTCTTAATAATCTTCTCAGTACTACCAACAACATCTGCAGCAGTGACTACTTCATGCTGGCACTCTGGATGGACAATTACTTGAACTTCTGGAATGCGCTCCTTAAATTCTGCGATTGACTGAGCAGTAAATCGCCCATGGACTGAGCAGTGACCGCGCCAGAGGATCACCTTGGCATTTCTAATCTCATCTTCAGTCAGACCACCCTGAGGTTTCCATGGGTTCCATACGACGCAATCCTCAAGTGATAATCCAAGATCGATCACTGCGGTATTGCGACCGAGATGTTGATCGGGAAGGAAGAGCACCTTCTCCGCCTTTTCAAATGCCCAACGAAGAGTTTTTTCTGCATTAGAAGATGTGCAGATTGTTCCGCCATGTTCTCCGGTAAAGCTTTTGATTGCAGCAGATGAATTCATATACGTCACGGGCACAGTGACCTTTGCAAATCCGAGCTTCTCAAGATCGTTCCAACATTGCTGCACTTGAGATGCAGTTGCCATATCCGCCATAGAACATCCAGCAGCTAGATCAGGAAGAATAACTTTCTGATGTGAGCCGGTGAGAATATCTGCGCTCTCTGCCATGAAGTGAACACCACAGAAGATGATGTATTCAGCAGTTGATTGGGCTGCTGCAGCTTGGGCAAGTTTGAAAGAGTCGCCGGTGATATCGGCAAATGCAATGACCTCATCGCGTTGGTAGTGGTGGCCCAGAATCAGCGCTCTTGAGCCAAGGGCAGCTTTTGCCGCCGTGGCTCGGGCGACAAGATCGGGATCACTGGCATCAGGTAGCTCGCCAGTACATGAGACCCCGCGCTCTGATGCCAGGTCTGAACCTCGGCCGAGGAGGAGCAAATCCTGAAGTGAGGTCGATGACATGTCCATATTCTCGCGGGTTTGAAGTCGCAACGGCAACCCGACGCGGGTATCCTTCGGCACATGACAACAGAGACAAGCCAGCCAATCACCATCGCTACCGGAATTACTCTTACAGAGGCAGCATCTGCCAAGGTTGCAGCTCTGCTTGCCCAAGAAGGTCGCGATGACCTCTATCTCCGTGTTGCAGTTCAGCCAGGTGGTTGTTCTGGTCTTCGCTACCAGCTCTTTTTCGATGATCGCAATCAAGAGGGCGATGTTGTTCGTGAATTTGGTTCAGTAAAGGTCGTTGTCGACAAGATGTCTGATCCTTACCTTTTGGGTGCAACAGTTGATTTCGAAGATACGATCGAGAAGCAGGGCTTCACAATCGATAACCCACAAGCGCAGGGTTCATGTGCCTGTGGCGATTCATTTAACTAATAAGCAACTTTTCAAGTAGAGCTGTAGTTAAATCCACCCATGAGAATTGGCGTTGCAGGTTCAGTTGGTCTTGATCATTTAATGACCTTTCCAGGAAAGTTCACCGATTCTCTTGTTGCAGGATCTCTTGAGAAAGTTTCACTCTCCTTCTTAGTCGATGGCCTTGAAGTCCGTCGCGGAGGATGCGCTGCAAATATTGCATTCGGTATGGCCAACCTTGGACTCAATCCCATCCTCATCGCCGCAGTCGGTAAGGATTGGGCAGATTACGATGCTTGGCTTTCGCGCCATGGAGTCGACACATCACATGTATTAATCTCACAAGAGCAGTACACGGCGCACTTCACCGTAACGACAGATACCGAACTCAACCAGATCGCCTCATTCTTCCCAGGTGCAATGTCTGAGGCGCGCAATATTGAACTCAAGCCGATTATGGATAAGACCGGTCGCTTCGACCTCTTGGTAATTTCACCCGATGATCCAGAGGCGATGCTTCGCCATACTGAGGTAGCCCTTGAAAATGGAATTGCAGTGGCCGCAGATCCATCACAGCAGATGGCTCGTATGTCAGGTGAACAGATTCGTAAATTAATTGAAGGCGCAACCTACCTCTTTATGAATGAGTATGAGCTCGCACTCGCGATACAGAAGACTGGTTGGAGCGATCAAGAGATTTTGCAGAAGGTGAAGTACCGCGTGATCACCCAAGGATCTGCGGGAGCTCGAGTTGAGAGTATTAATGGTGAATTTATTAAGGTGACCTGCGCTAAGGAGAAGGCGAAGGTCGATCCCACCGGCGTTGGAGACTCTTTCCGTTCTGGTTTTGTCGCCGGTCTTTCCTGGGGACTTAGCCATGAGCGCTGTGCACAGCTTGGTTCAATGGTTGCGACCTATGTGATTGAAACTATGGGAACGCAGGAATATCGCTTCACCAAGAGCGAGTTTGTTGCGCGCTTTTCAGATGCCTATGGCCAAGCTGCAGCAGATGAGGTAGCTGCGCATCTAGCTGCGTAATTTTGTGAGCACCGTTTTCAAGGTAGATGCAGCACGCTCGATATCACTTGCTGTGTGATGTGGGTGGAGAGTAAAGCGAAGATGGCCAGTTGTTGGAAAGCCCATCGATGCAATGACGTGGCTCGGAGTGAGATCTTCGGGAGAGCAGGCAGAGCCAGCATCGATAGCTAGATTCTCCTTCAATAAAGAACGCAGAACTTCTTCTGACGAAACTTCTTCAACAATGATGGATAAGTAACGTGAATCAGCTCCTGAATTGGGAGCCAAAACTGTGAGACCTTCAATGGCGCTAAGTGCGCCAACTAGATTTTTTCGAAGCGAAATGAGATTCTCAATCTCATTCTTAAATTCAGCCAGCGCTATCGCACTTCCAATCAGCAGCGGCAGTGAGTATGAGCCGGGGACGCGAATCGGAGCGATATGAGGGAGTGGATATTTGAAGCTCTTCGCATCGCTGATATTGATAAAGCCAATTCCTTGGGGACCAGACCACGATGTTGCATCGAAGGTTGTTGCCGAAAAGCCGGTGGCGAGATCTCGGTTGGGTAGCGAGCGCGTTCCATCCACAACGACCTTGTATGCCATATCTCTGTAGCAATCTAGATCTTGGGTCGCACCACTCTCACCATTGGTTGCCTGAAGCGAGAGGATGGAGTTCTTCTCAAATTTAACACCGGCGGTTAGGAGCAGGCCTTCTTCATCGACTCCAATCACCTTGCTCTCATCGGAGAGGGGGCGGGCGACTGCTCTGATTTTGCCCACATCAACCGTTGAGGTGTAGAGAGTTGAAGCTGATGTGATAAATCCGTGGAGGGCGATGTAATGAAGGAGCGCGGGCTCACCTATGACCTCAAGGTGGTCCGGGGTTGTATGGAGGTGGGCTGCAATCTCTGATTTAGCACCATCGAGGAGGATGGCGGCTTTGGAAGAGGCTTGAGACTGCTTCTTCGGGTCGGCCCACCCTTGTTCAAAGGAGGCAGAGATCGCCTCTCGGACGGCAGGGGAGAGCGCAGTCTCGGAGGTGAAGTTATCTGTGAGGTGAGCCACCCATGGAACGATACCTCTTACAGCGCCACCTATGCGTTCGCGCCACTATCCTTAGCTCTATGTCTGCACCTAAAAAGCGCACCCTGGCCGGCCTCCTTGGAGCATTCCTTGCGACCGCCTTCCTCAGCGGATGCTCACTCAAGTCCGAAGATATTTCAGGTATGGGTTATCCCAAGAATGTAACAAGCGTGAACGATATTTCGCTCTCTCTCTGGCAGGGCGCATGGATCACAGCTGCAGTTGTTGGAGTCTTTACCTTCATCTTGATTATCTGGCCCGCGATCTTCCATCGTAAGAACGATGCCAAGAAGGGCGAGTTCCCAAAGCAGACTCAGTACAACATTCCAGTTGAGATTCTCTACACAGTTATTCCTTTCATTATCGTTGCAGTTCTCTTCTACTTCACCGCAATTAAAGAATCTGAAATTGTCTCTCCAAAGACTCCTGCTCAACATGAAATTACCGTTGAAGGAATTCAGTGGTCATGGCAGTTTGGCTACCCAGAAGCGGGTAAAGATGCAGTTGTCACAGGAACTCCAGAGAATCCACCAACGCTCTACCTTCCTCAGGGAGAGAGCGTTCGCTTCACCATCACATCAAACGATGTTGTTCATGGTTTCTGGATTCCAGCATTTATGATTCAGATGCAGAACCTTCCAGATCGCACCAACCATCTTCAATTCACTGCAAATAAACTCGGCACATACCCAGGTCGATGCAACATTCTCTGCGGACGTAATCACACCCAGATGATCTTTAAGGTCAAGGTTGTGACACCTGAGCAGTATCAGAATTACCTCAACACATTGAAGGCGAGCGCATAATGACTACATTTGCTGAAGCTCCTGCTGCAACTGCACCTCGCAAGGGTGTTGAGCGCAAGGACTCTTGGGGAACTCAGTTTGTAAAGACAATTACCTCAACAGACCATAAGCGCATCGGTTATCTCTACCTCGCAACATCTTTTGCATGGTTCCTCGTAGGTGGAATCTTGGCGCTCTTCCTACGTGCAGAGCTCACCCGCCCAGGTATGCAGTTTATGAGTAATGAGCAGTACAACCAGATCTTCACAATGCATGGAACGATCATGCTCTTGCTCTTCTCAACCTCACTCTTTGTTGGTTTTGCAAATGTCATCATGCCGCTGCAAATTGGCGCAGCAGACGTTGCCTTCCCACGTCTTAACATGCTCTCTTTCTGGCTCTACTTCTTCGGTTCATTGATGACCGTTGCAGGCTTCCTCACTCCAGGTGGAGCGGCATCCTTTGGTTGGACTGCATATGCACCACTTGCTAACTCAACATATTCACCAGGTATCGGTGGAGACCTTTGGGTTATCGGATTAACAGTCTCTGGTCTTGGAACAATCCTCGGTGGCGTTAACTTCATCACGACAATCTTCACCATGCGTGCGCCAGGTATGACGATGTTCCGTATGTCAATCTTTAGCTGGAACACCTTGCTGACATCAATCTTGATTCTCCTTGCCTTCCCACCACTTGCGGCAGCGCTCTTGGGACTTGAATCAGACCGCCTCTTTGGAACTCACATCTTCGATCCGGCCAACGGTGGTGCGATGCTCTGGCAGCACCTCTTCTGGTTCTTCGGCCACCCCGAGGTTTATATCCTCGCGTTACCGTTCTTCGGTATTGCAACTGAGATCTTGCCGGTCTTTAGCCGTAAGCCAATCTTTGGTTATAAAGGTTTGATTGCAGCAACTATTGCAATCGCAGCACTTTCAGTTGCGGTATGGGCGCACCACATGTTCGCAACTGGACAGGTGCTATTACCGTTCTTCTCCTTTATGACCTTCCTTATCGGTGTTCCTACTGGTGTGAAGTTCTTTAACTGGATCGGAACAATGTGGCGAGGCAATGTCTCATTTGAGACACCAATGCTCTGGGTAATGGGCTTCCTCGTGACATTCCTCTTCGGTGGCATCACCGGAATCATCCTCGCCTCACCACCACTCGACTTTGCAGTCTCTGCCAGCTACTTCGTTGTAGCGCACTTCCACTACGTTCTCTTCGGAACAGTGGTCTTTGCGATGTTCGCAGGCTTCTACTTCTGGTGGCCTAAGTTCACCGGTCGCATGCTCAATGAGCGCCTTGGAAAGATCCACTTCTGGACTCTCTTCTTCGGCTTCCACACAACATTCCTCATCCAGCACTGGCTCGGCATCAAGGGCTTCCCTCGCCGTTATGCCGATTACCTTGCATCAGATGGCTTTACAGGAATGAATATGATTTCAACATTCGGCTCCGCGCTTCTGGCCCTTTCGATGATTCCATTCTTTATCAACGTCTGGATCACTCGTAAGAACCCAATGGTTAATTGCGATGATCCATGGGGTTATGGCTCATCCCTTGAGTGGGCGACAAGCTGTCCACCACCACGCCACAACTTCACATCAATGCCACGTATCCGTTCAGAGCGTCCAGCATTTGATCTCCACCACCCACACATCAAGACAGAAGGTCACTAATTACATGAAGGCAAATTGGAAACTCTTCGCAGGTCTTGCAGTCTTCTACGCGATTATGGCTGTCATCTATTACTACGTGGGTGGCGAAGCTGTTGGCATAACCGGAATGATTCTGGCTGCCTGCCTCGCCGGCATGGTTGGCTTCTATATCTGGTTCACCCAGAAGCGCATCGGCTTCGATATTCCATCTGATGATCTTGAAGGTGAGATTGCAGATGATGCTGGAGAACTTGGTTTCTATAGCCCGCACTCATGGTGGCCACTTCCGGTTGCTGTCAGCGCATCGGCAATGGCGCTAGGCCTTGTTATCGGCTGGTGGCTCACACTGATTTCACTAGTCGCCCTGATTGTCAGCATCGTTGGCTTCGTATCTGAATACGAGAAGCCACTTCCTGAATCACACTAAGTAAGTACCCGCATTCTGATGAAGATCCTAGAGCGCTATGCGCCTGGGATCTTTGTCATTATCTGGAGTTCAGGATTTGTCGTTGCTAAATATGCATTTAAGAGTTCAGATGTCCTCTACTTTCTCTCAATCCGCCTCTTCATAGCAGCAGCGATTCTCGCGCTCATCACCAAGGCGATGAAGCAGTCCTTGAAGCTAACTCGCAGGGAGTTCTTCTCTTCATTGCTGATAGGCGTGGCACTCCATGCAATCTATCTCGGGGGAGTATGGGAGGCGATTGCACAAGGTTCGCCTGCCGGTATTGCCTCGGTGATTACTAGTTTGCAGCCGGTCTTCGTCTCTCTCATTGCGGTTCGGCTATTGGGAGAGACGTTACGGAGAAATCAGATCATCGGCTTACTCCTAGGCCTAGCTGGTGTCTTCCTCGTTCTCGCGCCAGCGTTCTCGCGAGTGGGGGAGATGACTCTGATTGCTCCTCTACTTCTCATCGCAGGACTAAGCGGCTCGACCAGCGCGACCTTGATGCAGAAGAAGTTTGGCAGCTCTATTCCCTTGCTTGCGGGAACCACATATCAATTCCTTATAGCGGCAATAATTCTCGGCGCTATTTCGCTTGCGACCGGCAAGACAGATCTTGAGTGGAACTTAGAATCTACTCTTGCAATGGCATGGGCAGTGATTGTCACATCGATTATCGCCATCCTCTTGCTTCTCTGGATGCTCACACGAGGAAGTGCTGCGAGGGTCTCAAGTCTTCTCTATCTCGTGCCACCTATGACCGCCATTCAAGCGCTGATCTTATTTGGAGAGAAGCTAAACCCCCAGGCTGTCATCGGAATTGCAATGACTGCGCTGGGGGTCGCTTTAGTTCAAAAGCGTTAACTATCTGAATCGTTTGAAGGGTTCAGAAGTGTTAACTGTTCTTAGTGATGTCCCTCAAGCTCCTTACGCTCTGTCTCTGTCGCCTTTGGTACTGCAACAGCGTTAGCGCGTGAGATTCGGTTACGAACCTTGTTAAGGAGAGCCTTAGGACGGCGAACGCCTGCCTCGTCGAACTCAGGAAGTTCGAGTGGTGCAAGCTGTTCGTGAGATGTGAGAGTCCATGCCTTCTCAGCTGAGATTGGCTCATGGATTTCCACAAACTCACCGTGTGGCAGACGAACGAGTCGGCCGGTCTCACGACCATGCAAGACAAGCTCACGATCTGCGCGCTGCAATGAGAGGCAGATGCGCTTGGTGACTACAAATGCAATCGGAGGAAGAACGATCACGCCAATGCGCGAGAACCACATCATCTGATTGATTGTTAGATCGAAGGTCGTTGCAATGATGTCGTTACCACCGTTGATCAATGAGACCAATGTGAAGGTAAGAGCCATTGCACCGATAGCCGTGCGGTTTGGCGCATTACGTGGACGATCTAGGAGATGGTGCTCACGCTTATCTCCCGTTGCCCATGATTCAATAAATGGATAGAGCGCAAGGAGTGTGAACATGATTCCCGGCAAGATTAATCCTGGAATCAAAATATTCCAAGAGATTGTGTAGCCGAAGAAGTAAGTCTCTAGTGGGGGAGCCATGCGAACTAGCCCATCAAGCCAACCCATATACCAATCGGGTTGAGAGCCAGCTGAGATTTGCCCTGGGGTGTATGGACCATAGAGCCAGATCGGGTTGATAGATGCGACAGCTCCGAGGAATGCTGTGACACCGAAGACGATAAAGAAGAATCCGCCCGCCTTTGCCATATAGACAGGCATCAATGGGTATCCAACTACGTTCTTCTCTGTGCGACCAGGACCTGGGAACTGTGTGTGCTTCTGGTACCAGACGAGCATCAAGTGAACAGTGATCAAGGCGAGGAAAATTCCTGGAAGCAGGAGGATATGTACGGTGTAGATACGCGGAATAAATGCCTCACCTGGGAATGCTCCACCGAAGGCGAAGAATGCAAGGTATGAACCTACAACCGGAATCGCTTGGATGATCGCCTCCGCGATGCGGATACCAGTTCCTGAGAGGAGGTCATCAGGAAGTGAGTAACCGAGGAAGCCTTCGACGATGCCGAGGGTAAGGAGACCAATTCCGATGATCCAGTTAAATTCACGTGGCTTACGGAAGGCGCCTGTGAAGTAGACGCGGAGCAAGTGGACAACAATTCCCACCATAAAGATCAGCGCTGCCCAGTGGTGAATCTGACGCATCAAGAGACCGCCACGGACCTCAAATGAGATATCCAGAGCTGATGCATATGCGGCAGACATCTCAACGCCCTGAAGTGGAGCGTATGCGCCGTCGTAGACAACTTCCTTCATCGATGGATCGAACCAGAATGTGAGGAAGGTTCCTGATGCAAGCAAGATGATAAATGAGTAGAGGCAGATTTCACCAAGGAGGAATGACCAGTGATCAGGGAAGACCTTTGTGAGGTTCTTCTTCATCCACTTTGCTGCACCTGTACGGTCATCTACATAACCTGCTACGTTGCCTGCAATTCTTTCGCGTGCTGTCATGATGTGCGCTCCCAGAAGCTAGGTCCGACGGGTTCGTTAAATGGTGCTTGTGCTACGAGGTAACCCTCTTCATCCACTGTGATCGCAAGTTGCGGTAGTGGACGTGCAGCAGGACCGAAGATGACCTTTGCTGCGCGAGTTACATCGAATGTTGATTGGTGACATGGGCAGAGCAGATGCTTTGTCTGCTGCTCATAGAGCGCAACTGCGCAACCCATATGGGAACAGATCTTCGAGAAGGCGATGATGCCCTCATGTGTCCAGGAGAGACGCTCATCATCGAGGTTGAAATCTTCGGGACGAAGACGAATCAGGAGAACTGCATCCTTAGCGATGTCGTTGAGAGAGCGGTGATGCTCCCCAGCAGGCAACTCTGGAAGTGTCTGAGCAACAGCTCCAACCTCAAGGTCAGAAGCCTTAATGGGACGATCACCTGGATCGGTAACCAGGCGTGTGCCTGCCTTCCACGATGTCTTCTTCAACTCATCCTTTGGAAGAGGGCCTAAGTCACGAAGAAGAAGGAGGGGAGTAAGACCAGAGAGACCGAGTGCGAGTCCTAGCGTGCGCTTGATGAGAGGGCGACGGCCAAGACCAGCAGCACCTGCTCCAGCCTTAACAGTTTTTACAAACTCTGCGCGATCTTCATCATCTGATCGGAACTCATGGCGCTCAGCAATAACTTCTTCATCCGGCATAAGTGTCTTAGCCCAGTGAATAAGACCGGCGCCGATGCAGAAGAGCGCTATCGCCATTCCAAGTCCAAGGAGAAGCTGATGAATATTCTGCTCACCCATAATCGGAATAAAGACAAAGATGTCATCTGGTATGAAGATGTAAGAGACGATAAGGAGAATCGTTCCGAGAGCTGAGAGTAAGAAGAGGATTGCTACTTGGTTCTCAGCGCGACGTGCATACTTCTCATCGTTATCTGCGCGACGATGAACGTGAGCCGGTAGCCCAGGATCTTTGATTGCTTCGATCTCGTTAGACATTTACCTTATCTCGCTTTCATCGCCAACCAGACTGCTACACCAATGAGCAATCCGATTCCTAGAGTCCATGCCAAAAGGCCTTCAGTTACAGGTCCAACGCGACCAAGAGCGATTCCACCGAGCTGTGGTTCAGCTTCTGCAGCTTTGATCCACTTAATAATCGATAGCTTCTCTTCTGGTGTAAGTGTCTTATCGCTAAAGACTGGCATTGATTGTGGACCAGTGACCATCGCTTCATAGATGTGCTTAGGTTCAACGCCCATCAAAGTTGGTGCGTACTTACCCTTGGTAAGAGCGCCACCTTGTGCAGCAAAGTTGTGGCACATCGCGCAGTTGGTACGGAATAGCTCGCCACCTTCAGCAACAGATCCGTCTCGCTCATAGTTCAAGAGCTCATCACCTGGAACCTCAGGTCCTGGTGCAAGTGAGGCAACATACGTAGCGAGGGCGTTGATCTCAGCTGGTGTGTAAACAACTGCCTTTCGCATCGCCTGCTGGCTCATATCTGCCATCGGCATACGTCCTGTGCCCACCTGGAAATCTACAGATGCTGCGCCAACGCCGATGAGTGATGGCGCGATCGTTCCGCCTTCAGCGTTGAGGCCGTGGCAGGAAGAACATCCCTTGAGGAAGAGCTGCTTACCTTCTTCAATAGCAACTGTTCGCTCTGCCGCGCTCGTTGTCGAAGTATCGACTGCGCTAGCAACTTGGAAGGTTGTTCCAATTGAAAAGAGTGCAAAGACCAAGAGGATTGGACCTGCTGCACGATGGCGACGAAGGCGCGATAGACGCTTCACTAAGTTTCCTTCCTTAAATTCTTTCATTTACTTGATCAGATAGATTGCAGAGAAGAGGGCGATCCAGACAACGTCAACGAAGTGCCAGTAGTACGAGACTACGATCGCTGTAGTTGCTTGGCTCTGGGTAAAGCGACGAGCCTTTGCGACTCGAAGAAGAACGATAAGGAATGCAATCAGACCGCCGGTGACGTGAAGTCCGTGGAAGCCAGTTGCAAGGTAGAAGACCGAACCGTATGCATTCGATGAAAGAGTGAGACCCTCTTGAACGAGATGGGCATACTCATAGATCTGACCGGCGACGAAGAATCCGCCCATTAAGAATGTGAGTGAGAACCACTCACGCATTCCCCAGGTGGTGACCTGAAGAAGTGAACCGGTGCGACGTGATTGATAACGCTCTGCAGCAAAGACACCGAACTGACATGTCACTGATGAGAGAACAAGGATTGTTGTATTGGCAACGGCGAAGGGGATATTGAGAATCTCAGTGGACTCAAGCCAGATCGATGGCCCTTGAACGGCGCGAGTGGTGAAATACATCGCGAAGAGCGCGGCGAAGAACATCAGCTCGCTGGAGAGCCAGACGATAGTTCCAACCGCGACCAAGTTAGGGCGGGTGATCTTGTGGTGAGTATTCACGCTGGTACTGGTCATAGTGGGCATTATTCCCGATTTATGCGGGTAAAGCCCACTTTGAGGTGGCCAGAACCACCTTTTTCCGCCCCGTTTTGAGGTGAAAAGGCTCACCTTCGGTGACTACAATTTGGCTATGAATTCAGGTCGCAAACTCAACATCGTTCTCTACTCCGATGACTCGACAGCCCGCAGCGCCGTTATTAGCGCCCTCGGCCGGAAGGTCTCATCTGATATGCCAGAACATGAGATTCGCGAATTCGCCACAGCTGCAGCCCTTCGCCTCTATGTCGACTCGGTCAAGCCGGGCTCTCTCGCCCCGATCGACCTCTTCATCCTCGATGGTGAGGCGACGCCAGAAGGTGGCATGGGAGTTGCTCGCCAATTAAAGGATGAGGTCTTCAACTGCCCTCCAGTCCTTCTCTTAGTTGCCCGTAAAGAAGATGCCTGGCTTGCTGCATGGTCTCGCGCTGAAGCGAGTGTGACCCATCCAGTCGATCCCTTCACCCTTGCAAATACCGTCGCAGATCTCATCCGCGCACGTTCCATAGCGATCGCCTAAACCCCTCCGCCGTAGATGACCAACTCGCTCCTGTGGTCAGATTATGTCGACCGTTTAGATGCCGGTCTCGATTTAGAGCCAGCCGAGATTCAATCAGTGCTCCAATCGATTCTTGAAGATAGCGCCGATATCGAATCCATTAAACGTTTCCTGCTCTCACTCCACCACAAGGGGGAGACAGCTGAAGAAGTTTCAGCTTTGGTCGAGCAGCTCTACCGCAATGCAACACCGATCACTATTGCAGATCGCGCGGTCGACACTGTCGGAACCGGTGGCGATGGAGCTCACACCATCAATATTTCCTCGACTGCCGCCATCGTTGCTGCAGCAGCTGGTGCACGAGTGGTTAAGCATGGAAGTCGCGCAGTCTCATCGAAATCAGGTGCCTCTGATTTCTATGGCGCACTCGGTGTTGCCTACGATCTTGGAGCAGCGGGCGTTGAGCGCACTGTGCGCGAACTCGGAATTGGTTTCTGCTTCGCCCCGGTCTTTCACCCAGCGATGAAGAATGCAGCTCCTGCTCGAAGAGAACTTGGCGTTCCAACGGTCTTTAACTTTCTAGGCCCGCTCGCAAATCCAGCAAAACCAAAGGCTGCCGCTATCGGCGTTGCCAATGATCGAATCCACTTAGTCATGGCGCAGGTAATGGCTGCTAAGGGCTGTGATGGTTTTGTCTTTCGTGGCGATGATGGGCTGGATGAAATCACTCTCGATGGAACCACCTCTGTGCTCTCTATTGGCGGTGAAGGTATCTCTAGCGATCGTATTGATGCAAAGGATTTCGGTTTAGATAACGCACCTATTTCTGCTGTTGTTGGGGGAGATGGAGCAGAGAACGCTGCTATCGCTCGCCGGATTTTGGCGGGAGAGCGGGGAGCGCCTCGAGATATCGTCTTGCTCAATACCGCTGTAACGATCGCAGCATTCGATGGTGAAATTGATTTATCGCTCCACGAGCGAATCGCTAAATGTCTGCCTCGTGCAATCGATGCGATTGATTCAGGTGCCGCTACTGCACTTCTGGAGAAGTGGGCTGCCTTGTCGACCGAGATTTCTTCGGCGCGCTAAAGTTTAAAGCTTCCTCCACTGTAAAGACATCAAAGCCTGCCAGGCGTTCAAAAATTCCATGGAGCACATCCACCGTTGCCTTTGCATCATCTAGGGCGCGGTGGTTGGGAGTTACCTCTGCCCCGAATACTTGTGCAAGCGTCCCTAACTTGCAGTTAGGAGCTTCTTCGCGAGAGAGCACACGCCGTGCCATTATCGCTGTGTCGAGAACTCGAAAGGCCGGCCATGAGTATCCATGAAGGCGGGCAGCAGCTTTAAGGAAGGAGAGATCAAATGGAGCATTCTGTGCAACAAAGACAGTGCTCTCATCTCCTAAGAATTGAAAGAGATCTGGAAGTACGAAATCGATGGATGGTGCATCACAGATCAAGGCATCATCTATTCCGGTGAGATTGGTGATGTATGAAGGGATGGGATGGAGCGGGTTAACAAGAGTTGAGAAGGTCTCTAAATGAAGACCCCCTTGAACTTTGACGGCGCCAATCTCTGTAATTCCTGCGCCGAGGTGAGGCGCGCCGCCACTGGTCTCTAAATCAAGTACAACAAAGATTGCTTCATGCAGTGGCGTGCCCAAATCTTGAATAGTGCTCTGCCAACTGGAATCGTCCATAGTGGATTTAGCCTAGATTATTGATATGACAATCTACTGGCAATACTCTTTGCCACATGAGCGTTCATGATGCACCTGCCGGTTCTATGCAGGATTGGCGAGCTATTGGCAAGGGATCCAATGCCAAGGTTGGCATCATCCTTGTGCATGGCTTTACTGGTTCACCAATTTCGATGCGCCCATGGGCCGAGTACTTGCTAGAGCGCGGCTATTCAGTATCTGTCCCACTCTTGCCCGGCCATGGCACAAAGCCAGGTGATCTCAATCTCGTGAAGTGGCAGCAGTGGCCTGCCAAGGTCGAAGAAGAGCTTGAATGGATGCAATCACAGGGAATGAAGGTCTTTATCTTCGGCCTCTCCATGGGTGGCGGAACAACGCTCAACGTGGCGATGAAGAAGAACCCAGCGATAGCAGGAATTGTTCTGGTCAATCCAATGGCTCACGTGAAGTTCATTCCGCATCAACTTGCTTGGGTTATCTCTCGTTTCCAGAAGATGCGTGATTCCGTTGGCGATGACATTAAACAGCCAGGCATCACAGAGCACGGCTATGACTCTCTTCCTGCCGTGGGCGTCTATGAATTACTCAAGATGCTCAGTTATAACCGCAAGCGTCTACATGATGTGACAGTTCCCCTCATGCTCTTTCATAGTAAAGATGACCACACACTGCCGGTGAGCAATACCGAGATCATCATGAAGGGGGTTGGCTCAATTCCAAAACAACGTATCGAACTCGTGAATTCATATCACGTAGCAACTCTTGATTACGACAAAGAGATCATCTTCGAGAATTCGTTGATCTTCATTCAGACCCATACGCCAACAGAGTGAGTGCAATCCTTAAGAAGGTAGGTGGCGAACGCATCGCCTCAGCCTTTAGAAAAGCGGTATCCGGTGATCCCAAAGGATTACCAACTTGGGCCAATGAAATGGCGATTGGTAACGATGCAGGTTTCTATGGACCCGATAGCGATGTTTGGAAAGTTCATGGCTCGCTTGCAACTTTGGTAGGGGGAGTGCGTGCACTATTGATGCAGGCTGCATATCCAGCAGCGCTTGCTGGCGTATCGCAGCACTCTGCCTATGACACGGATCCACTTGGTCGCCTGGAGAGGACAACTCGATGGTTAACGATTACATCTTTTGGATCAACAGAGGCGATTGCCAAAGAGGCGAGAAGAGTTAATGCACTTCACTCACATGTAGTTGGTGATTACACCGATCAAACGAAGACAGTTCACCACTACGAAGCATCGCAGGCGCGCCACCTCCTTTGGGTCCATTGCGCCTTCACCGACTCCTTCTTAGTTGCCTATCGTGAACTTGGAAGAGATAGTGATCGAAGGGTGAAGAGTTATGTGAAGGAATGGGCTCGAAGCGCTGAACCTCTCGGTCTTCAAGGCGCACCGGCATCAGATGAAGAGCTCCGAGAAGTTCTCAATGGTTTTCTTGAGAATGAGATCGGCGAAATTGAGGCGACGAAACGGATCGTTCATTTCATCATTCATCCACCATTTTCGAGGGCGGCGATGCCTTTCTATCGAATTCTCTGCAATGCCGCGATCTCAACGATGGATCCAAGAGTTCTCAACGCCCTCGGATTAAAGGCTAAATCTAGAGTCTGGTTAAGGGTCGTCTCGCCCTTGCTCCGAATTCTGCAGATGCTTCTCGGTAAAGAGTCACCGAGCCAGACCATTGCCCGAAACCGTATCGCCCAATTACCATCTACTTCATGAGCGAAGTCGATAGCAGTTGCATCTTCTGCAAGATAATCGCCGGCGAGATTCCATCGAAGCGAATCTATGAAGATGATCACCACATCGCCTTCTTGGATATCTTTCCAGCAGGCCGTGGGCACTCATTGGTCATTCCCAAGGATCACCATGTCGATATCCACTCAATGGCTGCTGAGGTTTATGGCGGGATAGCAACAGCTGCTAAGAAGGTTGCAGATCTTCTGCAGAGCAGATTGCAATCAGAAGGTACGACAATCTTCCAAATGAATAGAGAAGCCGGCTGGCAGACTGTCTTTCATGCACACATGCATGTCATTCCACGATGGAGTAATGATGGACTCCATAAGCCTTGGGATATTGCACCAGCTGATAGCGCAGATTTAGATGCGCTTCACACCCTACTTACCGAGTAGGTAGTTGATGACATCTTGCGCTCTCCATCCATCTGTATGTTTCTTTGCAAGGTAATCAGGGCCAGATAAGTCAGAGCCCAGCGTGATCAAAGGAAGTTCACGACGTCCATCAGGACGAAGTTGACCGAGCCCAATATTCGACATCAAGGCGTTGCAGAGACACTGTGAATGTTGTGCTTCTTCAACATTGCCCTTCTTAAATTCATATGTCTTAAGTGGCTCTGAAGGACAACGGTAACCAACTCCACCATTTTCGCGTTCAAATGGAGTACGAAGATAACCAAGGTCGCAGATGCGATTACGTGCTTCGTAAGCATCATCATCAGAGAGTGACTTTGGAAGGACGGCAACCTTAAATGGGAAGCCTGTTGGAGATGCGCTTCCATCTGTCTTCACAGTCAGAGTTTCAGATGTGAGGGAGTCGATGACCTCTTGCTTTAAATCTGACGTGAAGCCTGACTCTTCGGCAAGAGCAAAGAGAGAACCTACTTGAACGCCTTGTGCGCCTGCAGCGAGAGCCTCTTGCACCTTGGCGGGTGTTGCATACCCACCGGCGAGCCAGAATGGAGAACCTGAGTTTTTAACCTTTACCAGATCTGCCTCATCTTGTTCGGTATAGATCGGGTTACCTTCTTCATCTTTCGACTTCTTATTTCGTGGGGGAGCGTTGTGACCACCCGCTGTATGTCCTTCAATGACATAGCCATCAGGCTTAGTGATCTCATCTTTATTGAGATAAGCAACAAGGGCGTGTGAAGAGACGATAGCTAAGAACTGTGGGCGCTTGATCGGAAAGGAGAGCCCTTCAATGCAACCAGGATCAAATGAGATGAAGTGCTTCATCGTTGATTCAGCAACATCAACTGTCATAGCAACCGGCTTACCAAGTGCTAATTGGTTGAGAAGATTTGGAATCTGCGCAGGAATACCAGCGCCAATAAGAATGTAATCAACATCAGCCAACATCGCACCAAATAACTGAGCGGGAATACACATCTGAATCTTCTCGAGAAGATTCATGCCAATCAATCCATCATGGCCTTCCTTAGCGAGCCACACTTCAACAAAGGATGCGACAACGAGGAGATCGACTGCATGTTGCACCGGCTTGAGAGTGAGCTTTGGAACATCGATATAAGGCTTAGATTGATCGCGACCGCCTTCAATGAAGTAGCGATCCAGCACTCCCTTAATCACATCTTGATTTGGAAAGTGCGACATTGCTCGGCGAATTGACCCATCAATATCGCCATCTTGTAAACGACGTGAGATTACTGAATCGATTGCAGTGCCAGAGATAACGCCAAGGTTGCCCGTCTTCGCAACTTCTTTAGCAAGTTGGTTTGAAGAGACAGCAATGCCCATGCCACCTTGGATGATGGTTGGCAGGCGCTCTGAACTCATGAGGTAAACCTAAGTCCATCAAGGGGATAACTCGCGAGTAGCAGTCATGCCACGCCAGTAATTCGTCTCACTATGCAGATAAATAGAAATTCACAGGAAATACGAGGTTAATGAGATGTGACTCACTAGTTCGATGTATGTTCCAAAACCGCGCGACCCCATTGTTGAATGATGGGTTTCCATTTTGTTGCCAAATCGCCCTCTCGGGATTTCACCATCGAAGCAACAGTTGCATCTGCTGTAGCTCCATCAAAGTTCTTAAATGCGTTATCTGGCTTCGCCTCCCACAGTGCAACAATCGATGCATCTGCCTCCGGATGGCATTGCAAGCCATAACTCAACGTCCCAACTTTGAAGATCTGAGTTGGGCACTGTGGACTATCAGCAATCAATGTTGCACCAGTTGGCAAGATGGAGACATAGTCCTCATGCCATTGAGTCGTAGGTGCGCTCTTTCCAACATTCATAATCGCATCATCTGCGACCTGATTGATCTCATAGATTCCGATCTCATTGGAATCCAGTCGAGAGATAGTTCCACCCAAGGCAGCCCCAAGGAGCTGAGCGCCAAGACAGATTCCGAGAACGGGAAGATCTGCATCTACTGATTTCTTGATCAACGCCTTCTCGACTGCAAGCCATGGATATTCGTTATCTTGCATGGCATTCATCGCTCCACCAAGGGGGATTACCGCGCAGATATCTGAGCTGAGTTCAGTTGGAATTGTTTCACCATCGAAAGCCTTAATGGTTCTAGTTGTAAAGCCAATCTCCTCCAACCACTCTGCGACTAGGTGCGGAGGATCGGTTGCGTAATTTTGGATGAAGAGAACTACATTATTGGACATAGAGAAATCCTAATATGGAAGTGGACGATACTGGGATCGAACCAGTGACCCCCACAATGTCAATGTGGTGCTCTACCGCTGAGCCAATCGTCCGGGTCTTATGAAGTTGTGGTGAGGCCGTGGAGGAAGTGTAACGCAAGAAGAGCTATGGTGATTAGCGAGCGTAATCATCCTCGATGCGCTCGATATCGTCTTCGCCAAAGTAGGTTCCACGCTGGACCTCAACGAAGATCATGACCTCAGAGCCTGAATTGCCGATGCGATGCTGTTCGCCGATTGCGACCTCAACAGATTCACCCGCATGTGCCTTAAATGTCTTATCGCCGAGAACTACATCAGCGACTCCAGAGACGATATACCAATGCTCTTCTCGCTTCTGGTGGCGCTGCAAAGAGAGGCGATGACCTGGCTCGACCCAGATAGTTTTCACTTTATATGTAGGTGTGTCGGCAAGCACTTGGTAACGACCCCATGGACGCTCTGGACCTTCGAGGTATTCCTGTGTCATGGGCATCAGAGTATTCCGTTTCTTCGTTGAAACACTTTTACATCAGATAAATCATTGATAACGATTGGAGGTGGAAACGGGATTTGAACCCGTGTAGAGGGATTTGCAGTCCCTTGCCTCGCCTCTCGGCCATTCCACCATTTCCCAGGTCAGAATTTAAAACTCTGCCCAGTAGATAAAAAGCCACCTTCGAAGATATAGATCTACAAAAAGTGACTTCTAATCCGAGCGGACGACGGGGTTCGAACCCGCGACCTGAACCTTGGCAAGGTTCCGCGCTACCAGCTGCGCTACGTCCGCGTATTGCGGGCGCAAATCTAGCGCAGGAGGGGCAGAAGTGCCAAAGCGCGCTTTTCTGCAACCGGTAGCCCTTAGCCTTACCCCATGTTTATCGGTGGTGGCCATCAATTCTGGATGGGCGGGCTCCATGCCAGCCGCCTGGCTGAGGTCACCTCTGATCCATCTCGGTTAGATGATGGAAATTTCTGGGCAGTTCTTGCCACCTTTGAAGGTAATTATCACTTTGCGCGATTTAAGAAGGTCGTGGAGCGAGAGTTTCCGCAAGTAGAACCTTGGCAACGTTTAGAGCGTCCTTGGAAATCGAGCCAAGAGATGATTGATTTCATCGGATATGTTCACGAGATTAGAGAGTCGATCGCTGCAGGTGGGGTTTATCAAGTCAATGCATGCCGCGAGCTCTCACATTTCATGGGCGAAAAACCTCAGAAATTAGAGTCGCTCTTTGCAGCAATCCTTGGAGCCCATCCCGCTCCCTTTGCATCCTTCTTAAAGATTCCGGGATTTGAAATTGCATCAGCTTCTCCTGAGCGTTTTCTTTCTCGCAATGGAGATCGCATCATCACCTCACCTATCAAGGGAACTATTCGTTGGAATCAAGAGGTTTTTGGCGATAAAGATAAATCAGAGAATCTGATGATTGTGGATTTAATGCGCAATGACATCTCACAGATCTGTGAACCTGGTTCAGTTGAAGTAAGCGCGCTCTTTAGACAAGAGAAGCATCCTGGAATAACTCATTTAGTTTCCGATATTGAGGGCACACTTCGAAGTGGCGTGAGCTGGAGTGAGATATTTAAGGCAACGCTTCCACCTGGTTCAGTCTCTGGTGCGCCAAAGAGTTCTGCGCTGACGATCATAAAAGAGCATGAAGTAAGCAATCGCGGTCCTTACTGTGGAGCTCTTGGATATATCCACGGCGATCGCGCTGAATTGGCTGTTGCGATCAGAACATTCTGGACTACCGGAGATAAATATCTTCGCTATGGCACAGGAGCTGGCATTACTTGGGGCAGCGATCCGCATGCAGAGTGGGAAGAGACTCAACTCAAAGCCCGTCACCTGATCTCTATTGCCGGAGGCGAACTGTGATTCATCCAGCGCGGCGACCATTTCCTGAAGGTGATGGATTTTTTGAGACGTTAAGAACAGAAGATGGAAAGGTCGCCGAGTTCACTCGACATATGCGCCGGGCACTCACAGCATCTGCTGCCACTGGAATCAAGATGCCAGGTGAAGAAAGTATTCGCGCACAGGTTGCACAGGTGTTGGCAGAGAATCCGCACCCGATTGGACGGCTACGCATCTGTTTCACCACCGATGGAGTTGTCATCACACATGACCCTTATGAAGATTTGGTTGAAGGGGGATTTCTTACCTTCTCACCACACACATCTAAGGCAATTGGTGAGCAATTTAAGACCTTCCCATATGACTCTCACTACGAGATTGTCGATGAGGCAAGAGCACACGGCTTCGATGATGCAATCGTCTTTAATAGCGCCAACAATGTGACGGAGACGGGAATCTCTAACCTAGCCTTCCTCTTCGACGACACCTGGGTCACGCCGCCAATCTCAGCTGGCATCTTGCCGGGAACGATGAGATCTCTCGCAATTGAGAGATGTGGCGTTGAGGTGCGCAACATTCATATCACTGAAGTTCCGCAGGCTTCAGAGATCACATTGTTAAGCAGTCTCAAGATTGCGCAACCTGTTGAGCAAGTTGGAGAGATGCGCCTGCCGTGTGGTGAGGCCTCGCTCGCCTTCGTGACCCAAATAAGGGAAAAGATTCAATACTTTTCGGTACTCTAGGCATATGTCCGAAATCGCGATCACCGTCGAGGGTCAGCCACGTAAGGTTGAAGTCGACCAGAAGCCCACCCATCTCTTTGCAGATAATAAAGAGGTAGTCGTTTGCAAGATCAACGGAGTACTCCGCGATCTCTGGACCGATCTCGCAGATGGTGATGTTGTTGAAGGCGTGACGATTTCATCTCCTGAAGGGCTAGCAGTCCTTCGCCACTCAACAGCCCACGTGATGGCTCAAGCTGTCCAACAAGTATTTTCACAGACACGACTTGGAATTGGTCCTCCGATCACAGATGGTTTCTATTACGACTTTGATCCACAAGAACCATTTAATCCTGATGATCTAGAGAAGATCGAAAGCGCGATGCGCAAGATTGTTAAGGAAGGCCAGCGCTTCAAGCGCCGCGTCACAACCGAGGCAGATGCTCTTAAAGAGCTCGCCCACGAACCATATAAATGTGAACTCATTGGCCTGAAAGGACCGCAAGGAGATGAGGCAAGCGTTGAAGTAGGTGGGGGAGAACTCACTATCTATGACAACTTAGGTCGAGATGGACAACCAGTCTGGTCTGATCTCTGTCGCGGTCCACACCTGCCATCGACCAAGCACATCCCCGCATTTAAGTTGATGCGTAGTGCTGGTGCCTATTGGCGTGGTTCCGAGAAGAATCCGATGCTCCAACGTATCTACGGAACCGCATGGCCATCTCAAGATGAACTGAACGCTTATTTAGAGTTATTGGCTGAGGCGGAAAAGCGCGATCACCGACGCCTCGGACAAGAGTTAGATCTCTTCTCATTTCCAGATGAGATTGGTTCTGGCCTTGCCGTCTTCCACCCTAAAGGCGGAATTGTTCGCCGTGCGATGGAGGATTACTCACGAAAGCGCCATGAAGATGAGGGGTATGAATTCGTTTACTCACCTCACCTGACAAAGGCAGCGCTCTTTCAGAAGTCCGGCCACCTCGATTGGTACTCAGAGGGCATGTATCCACCGATGATTATGGATGAAGAGCTCCATGAAGATGGAACTATCAAGCGTCCTGGTCAGCAGTACTACATGAAGCCGATGAACTGCCCCTTCCACAACTTGATTTTCGCATCTCGTGGTCGTTCATATCGCGAACTTCCATTACGCCTCTTTGAATTTGGAACTGTCTATCGTTACGAGAAGTCCGGCGTTCTTCATGGCATTACACGTGCTCGCGGTTTTACCCAGGATGATGCTCACATCTACTGCACTAAAGATCAGATGCCAGGTGAGCTTGATTCTCTCCTTACCTTCGTTCTCAATCTCTTACGTGATTACGGTCTTGAAGATTTCTATCTCGAACTATCAACGCGTAATCCCGAGAAATCTGTTGGAGAAGATTCAGATTGGGAAGAAGCGACAGAGGCTCTTCGCAAAGCTGCACTTGCCCAGAATCTTGAGCTGGTTCTCGACGAGGGTGGAGCTGCCTTCTATGGTCCGAAGATTTCGGTACAGGCAAAGGATGCGATTGGTCGCACCTGGCAGATGTCTACCATCCAGGTTGACTTCCAACTTCCACAGCGATTTGAACTTGAATATGCATCATCAGATGGCACACGCCAACGTCCGGTGATGATTCACCGCGCACTCTTCGGTTCAATCGAACGATTCTTCGGTGTTCTCACAGAGCATTACTCAGGCGCCTTCCCAGCATGGCTTGCTCCGGTGCAGGCGATCGCAATTCCTGTTGCCGATACCTTTAATGACTATATGTTTGAAGTTGTTGCACAATTAAAGAAGGCTGGCATCCGCGCAGATATTGACACCTCTGATGATCGCTTCCAAAAGAAGATTCGCAACGCCCAACTGCAGAAGATTCCATTTATGTTGATTGCTGGTGAAGAGGATATGAAGGCTGGAGCGATCTCATTCCGCTACCGCAATGGCGAGCAGAAGAATGGTGTTCCTATCGCAGAAGCAATCAAGGAGATTGCTCAAGTAGTAGCCGATCGAGTTCAGAACTAACCATGTCTGAGGCGGTTGTTGGTGGAGCTGGAATGCCAGATGGCTGGCAACGTCTCTGGGCTCCACATCGCCTTGACTATCTTCGCGGTGAAAATCGCCCACTTGAAGGCAATAACGTTGAATGCCCGTTCTGTCGCATTCCGACGTTATCGGATGAAGAAGGGTTAATCGTCGCTCGCGGAACTCATGCCTATGTGGTGATGAACTTGTATCCATATAACCCAGGCCATCTCTTAGTTTGCGCCTTTCGCCATGTTGCAGATCTGACCGAGCTCACTCTGGAAGAGCGTCACGAGATTACCGATATGACATCTCATGCGATGAATACCATTCGCAAAGTTTCCAAGTGTGAGGGTTTCAATCTAGGCATGAATCAAGGTGCAATCTCAGGCGCTGGAGTTGCCGCACATATCCATCAACATATTGTTCCGAGATGGTCAGGGGATGCAAACTTCATGCCGATTATCGGCAAGACCAAAGTAATGCCTCAGCTTCTTACTTTGACGCGAGATGAGTTAGCTGCGGCTTGGTAATTGATCGAGGTAGCTCTGCACTAGATCAAGACCCAAACCATTTGCAAGATTGACGGGAAGTGCGGGAAAGAGAATCCCGGCAGCAAATGCGCCATCTTCCATCTCCATAATGTGATCTCTATATTCCTCTTGAAAATCCTTTACCAATTCAGCAAGCTCACTATCGCAGCTGCCTTCAGTTGGGGGAGTTGTTGAATAATCCTTGGTGGTTAAATCTTCGAGAGATACCGTGCCGATCGGGTCTCCGCTTTCACCATGGAGGACGAGATAGGGTGTAACAACGGGATCGAAGACGCGATTTGCGACAAGCACAGCATCATCGAAATCCATCTCCATGCCTTCAAGGACTGTCACCAGAACCATCCTGGGAGTTTGATACTCATCAAATTGGCGCCATAGCTCGATAGTGGCGTTATCGATTCCCGCCCCAGGGTTGATGGCAAATATCGCCACATCGCACTCAGGGTCGACGGCGCTTGCAACCTCTCCCTGAAGTCTTAGGGCGAATTGCTCTGGCGTTGCGCTGACGTGTGCGTAGATTTTGATCGATTTCTTAGCGTCGCGGCTAGTTGAAGTCATGGAGGTAACTCTACGATGAGGACATGGTTAGCTCAGCATTTAAACCCGCCGTCAATAGATTTATTGAACCGATAGCCAGGTTGGCTATACGTGCCGGAATCACACCTAATGCTGTGACAGTTGGCGGAACGATCGGTACTGCAGCGGCTGCGATGTATTTCTATCCGCGTGGCGAGCTCTTCATCGGCACACTCGTCATCATCTTCTTCGCCTTGAGTGACCTCTTTGATGGGGCAATTGCGCGTCTTTCAAAGAGCGGCGCCAGTGCTTGGGGAGGTTTCCTCGATTCGACCTGTGATCGGATCACGGATTCCGTCATTCTTGGAAGCCTTGCTATTTATTGCATCCTAGAAGATCTAGCCATCTATCCAGTCATCATCGCAACTATTGTCTTTGGATTCCTTGTGCCCTATATCCGGGCAAAGGCAGAGTCATTTGGAATTAGTTGCACGGTGGGAATTGCAGAAAGAACCGAGCGTTTGATTATTGCGCTGACAGCCATTGGCTTCCATGGTTTGGGCATTCCGCATATTCTGGCGGTATTGATGTGGTCGCTCTTGGCTTTGAGTGCAATCACTGCGTTGCAGAGAGTTGTCGTTGTCTATCGAGGTCTTTCCTAGATGGTTGCCCACCTCTCTTATCTTGCCTATCTTCTTGGTTGGAAGATTATTGGAATCTTACCCGAGAAATTCGCATACGCACTCTTCTCTAAGTTGGCAGAGTCGATGTATCGAAAGAATGGCAAGAGCGTTCGACGACTTCGCACCAATTATTCGATTGTGAAACCAGGACTTTCTGAAGAAGATCTAGAAGAGCTTGTGGTTGCTGGACTTCAAAGCTATATGCGGTATTGGTGTGACACCTTCCGAATTCACCGTTGGAGCCCTTCCAGAATTGCCTCAACAGTGACGACAACCCGAGATGATTTATTGCGAAGCCCGATGAATGAAGGAAGGGGAGTAGTTATCGCCCTTCCTCACTCAGGAAATTGGGATCACGCCGGCGCCTATTTCTGCAACGAAGGTTTTCCACTTGTCACAGTGGCTGAAGTTTTAAAGCCCGAGAAGCTCTTTAAGAAATTCCTGACATATCGGGAAGAGATGGGATTTGAAGTTCTGGGATTAGATTCTCGCGCCTTTCTCACACTGGTCAAGCGCGCTCGAGAGAAGCGCTTGATCGCCCTCGTTGCAGATCGCGACCTCTCTGCCTCTGGAATTGAAGTGGACTTCTTCGGCCATAGAGCGAAGATGCCAGCTGGTCCAGCAGTTCTTGCGATGAAGGAAGGCTTGCCCCTAGTCGCAGCTCATGTCAGTTACACGAAGACTGGAATTCATATCGATTTCCAATCGATTGAGATATCGTCGCTCGCAGATGAGAGCGAGAGAGTCGCCGAGACTGTTCAGAATACAGCGAGAGCCTTCGAATCTGGGATTGAAGAAAGACCAGAGGATTGGCATATGCTCCAACGAATCTGGATTGAAGAAGGAATTTATTAATGACCTTTGAAAGAAAGCGGATTGGCATTGTCTGCCCTTATGGGTGGGATACGCCAGGTGGTGTTCAGGCACATATCGCCGACCTTGCGACATATCTCATCTCTCAAGGCCACTACGTCTCAGTCCTTGCTCCCACATCAGATGAAGAGAACCTTCCTGATTATGTGGTCAGCGCTGGCAAGCCGATCTCGATTCCTTATAACGGAGCGGTAGCGCGCATTCTCTTTGGACCAATCGCCTTTGCGAGAGTGAGAAATTGGATAGCACAGGGAGATTTTGACTTGTTACATCTCCATGAACCAGCAATTCCATCCATTGCACTCTTGGCATGTTTTGCCGCAGAAGGTCCTTTAGTCGGAACCTTCCATGCATCTGCAAAGAGACAGAAGGCGATCTTTGCAATCGGTCCGATTCTAGAACCTGTGATTGAGAAGTTAACAGCGAGAATTGCAGTCAGTGAAGCAGCGAGAGAGACCCTGACTGAGCATCTGGAGACTGATGCGGTGGTCGTGCCCAATGGAATTTATGCTCGCCGCTTAGCTCTTGGAGCGATGAACGAGCAGTGGAGCGGGAACTCCATTGGATTTATCGGTCGATTCCAGGAACCTCGAAAAGGATTGATGGTTCTCGTCGATGCCCTACCTGCGATCATCAAGGAAGTTCCTGATGTTCGGATAGTTGTTGCAGGTCCTGGTGATTCCGATGAGTTCCTCCAAGGCGTTCCATCGCACCTAAGAACAAGGTTTACATTCCTCGGACGAATTAGCGAAGAAGAGAAGGCAGATTTCCTCCACTCCATCGGAGTTTATGTTGCACCTAATACTGGAGGAGAATCATTTGGAATTATCCTTGCAGAGGCTTTGGCTGCAGGTGCTGCGGTAGTTGCTAGCGATATTCCCGCCTTTCAAGCGCTGTTGGGAAATGGTAAGTATGGAGAACTCTTCACTTCAGAGGATTCCGCATCTCTTGCCGGGTCAATCTCCCAATTGCTTAAAGATGGGCAGCGACGCAATCAGCTGAAGATCGATGGAAAGATCTATGCACAATATTTTGATTGGGATGAAGTTGCCACACGAATCTATGATGTTTATGAGATGGCGATGGTCGGCCTTGGTAAAGTTACGCTCTCATCTGAGAACCGTGGCTGGAATAAATTTCTAGGGAAGTAAAATGAATTTTAAGGCGCTCGTCATTCTCTTCCTCGTTGCTCTCTTCGCTTGGTATTTATCATTCTTAGCTACGCGCCTAGATCGATTACACCACCGTGTTGAGACGAGTTGGGCCAACCTTGATGGACTTCTGCAGCGCAGAGCTGCAATCGCGATTGAGATAGCACGCTCTGAAATCGCAGATCCCGCCTCCTCATTACTGCTCACCTTCGCCGCTCATCAGGCACGCGAGGCAAGTGTGAAGGATCGCTCACAAGCTGAGACCGGATTAACTGGAGCCCTTGGAATTCTGCTGGAGACATCAGAGACGATGCACGGCGCAATCGAGCAAGATCTTCTACGGGAGCTCAGTGAGTTAAATGAGAAGATCAAGGTGGCAATCTCCCTCCACGTCGAGTCGGTCAATAGAACGATCTTGATTCGATCCAAGTGGACCATTCGCACATTTAGATTGGCCGGTCGTGCTCCTCTTCCTGTGACATACGAGTTTGAAGCTGATGTTCTTTAAACGTTTTCTCCTAACCGCAATCGCGCTCTTCTCTCTTGCCGCGGTAATCGTGGGGTCTTTTGGGCTTATTCCGGTAGAGAAGATTTCACTGAACTTTGCAGATGATGAGCCGGTGCATTCACTCACCGGACTCAACGGAAGCGATGGGCCTCTGCTGGTTGTGAAGATTGATGATACGACCTATGCCCATCCTCAAGTTGGCTTGAAAGACGCCGATGTTGTCTATATCGAGCAAGTTGAAGGCGGTCTTACTCGATTGGCAGTTGTCTTCTCCTCAAAAATTCCTGCGATTGTGGGACCGGTGCGATCTGCCAGAATTTCAGATATTGAACTTCTAGCTCAATACGGCAAAGTTGCTTTTGCCTATAGTGGGGCGCAACGTTTGTTGTTACCAGTTATTGCCTCAGCAAATCTCTATGACGTCGGTGCAAATAAATTTGGACCTAGTTTCTATTACAACGATCCCGCTCGGGTTGCACCCTATGCGATGATGCTCAAAGCTCCGGAGCTTCTACAAGAGAGCACATCTCGTGGCATCGCACCTGCTACTTCGGCAAATATGGGATGGAACTTCGGCGAACCATCCGAAGATTTAATCCCTATCAAGAGTGCACATATCTCGTGGCCGGCCAGCAGCTACGACGCTGTCTGGTCAGCAAAGGAAGATCGTTGGTTGCTCAATCACAACGGCAAAATCAATCTTGATTCCACTGGCTATGTATTAGGTCCAAAGACCTTCATAATCCAGATAGTTTCAATAACGGACTCCATCTATAAAGATAAAGTTGGGGGAGTAACTCCCTTTTCAGCAACGGTTGGAACGGGCTCTTGTTACCTCCTGCGCAATGGCGGATATTCGCCTTGTCTATGGAACCGCTCCTCAGAAGATTCAGGCACAACATTTACCGACGTAAATGGGCGCGAGCTCACCTTTGAAAAGGGACAGATTTGGTTCGCCCTCACCTCTAAAGAGCCTGTATTTACCCCTGCATCAATGCAAGATGCGACAAATACGGCCAGCAAGTAGACTCACCCCTCTAGAAGAGCACCGATTCAACTCTCTGAAACAAAGGGGTCTTTCAATGTCTGAGGCAACAGGTACAGCTCGCGTTAAGCGCGGTATGGCTGAGATGCTCAAGGGTGGCGTCATCATGGATGTCGTCAATGTAGAGCAGGCGAAGATTGCCGAAGATGCAGGCGCATGCGCTGTGATGGCCCTTGAGCGAGTGCCGGCAGATATTCGCGCCCAAGGTGGTGTCGCACGCATGTCAGATCCCGACATGATTCAGAAGATTCAAGCTGCCGTGTCAATTCCAGTAATGGCCAAGGTCCGCATCGGTCACTTTGTTGAAGCGCAGATTATTGAGAGCCTAGAAGTTGACTACATCGATGAGTCAGAAGTTCTCACACCAGCAGATTTCACAAACCATATCGACAAATGGAACTTTAAGATTCCATTTGTCTGTGGCGCTACCAATCTTGGTGAGGCTCTGCGCCGCATCAACGAAGGTGCAGCGATGATTCGCTCTAAGGGTGAAGCAGGTACCGGAGATGTCTCCAATGCGATGACACATATGCGCACAATCGGCAGTGAGATTCGTCGCCTCACATCGATGCGCGAAGATGAACTCTATGTTGCTGCAAAGGAGATGCAAGCACCTTTCGCTCTCGTGCAAGAGGTTGCTCAGACAGGAAAGCTTCCAGTCGTTCTCTTTACTGCAGGTGGTATTGCGACACCAGCAGATGCTGCTCTCATGATGCAGATGGGCGCCGATGGAGTATTCGTCGGCTCTGGAATCTTTAAATCAGGCAATCCAGCTGCTCGCGCTGCTGCTTGCGTGAAGGCAACAACATTCTTCAATGATCCTAAGGTTCTTGCAGAGGCATCACGCGGATTAGGTGAGGCGATGGTTGGCATCAACGTCGCTGATATTCCTGTTCCTCATCGCCTGGCAGAGCGCGGTTGGTAATTTAACTCTTCAATGAAGATTGGCGTTCTCGCACTCCAAGGAGATTTTCGCGAACATATCGCTGCCAGCGAGAATTCAGGTCATAGCGCCGTTGCGATCCGCCGCGCTTCAGAGCTCGAAGATATTGATGCGCTGATTCTTCCAGGGGGAGAGTCGACGACGATTGCCCTTCTTGCCAAGACCTTTGAGCTCTTCCATCCAATTCGAGAAAAGATTTCTACTGGCCTTCCCGTCTATGGCTCTTGCGCAGGAATGATTCTCCTTGCAGATCGCATCGTGGGTGGGGCAGAGGGACAAGAGACCTTCGGTGGAATTGATATGACGGTTAGACGTAATGCCTTTGGCCGCCAGGTGGAGTCCTTTGAAGGCGAGATTGATTTTGCTGGCAAGAAGGTCAATGGAGTCTTCATCAGGGCGCCGTGGGTTGAAGAGGTCGGTTCTTCGGTGGAGGTCCTTGCCACTACGGCTGGACATCCAGTTGCTGTCCGCCAAGGCAAGCTCTTTGCGACCAGTTTTCATCCTGAATTGACCGGAGATCTCAGCGTCCACCAGTACTTTTTTGAAGAGATATGTCGCTAAGCGCTACTCTTACGTTCTAATTTTAAGATTGTTCTTTCTCGAGTATCTAGAGGTGATCTATGTCAGGCCATTCCAAGTGGGCAACTACAAAGCATAAGAAGGCTGTAATCGATAGCCGTCGCGCAAAGAACTTCGCAAAGTTGATCAAAGCGATTGAAGTAGCTGCACGTAATGGTGGACCTGATGTTGATGGAAATCCAACCCTCTTCGATGCAATCGCCAAGGCAAAGAAGAATTCAATGCCTGCAGATAACATCGAGCGCGCTGTCAAGCGCGGTGCCGGACTTGAATCGGGTGGCGCTGATTGGCAGACGATTATGTATGAAGGTTATGGTCCTAATGGGGTCGCAATCATGATTGAGTGTCTTTCGGACAATCGTAATCGCGCCGCATCTGAGGTTCGCGTAGCTGTGACCCGCAATGGCGGAACAATGGCCGATCCAGGGTCTGTCTCTTACCTCTTTAACCGCAAAGGCGTCATCATCGTTAACAAGGTAAGCGGTGTTACTGAGGATTCTATTCTTGAGGCAGCCCTCGATGCTGGCGTAGAAGAGGTTAATGACCTCGGCGAATCTTTCGAAGTTGTCTGTGAAGCATCAGATCTCGTAGCAGCTCGTACCGCGCTACAGAGCGCTGGGATTGATTATGAATCTGCCGACTCTTCATTCCTTCCATCGATGAGCATTCCATTAGACGCAGAGGGCGCTACCAAGGTCTTTGAACTTATCGATGCAATCGAAGAGCTCGATGATGTGCAGAACGTCTTCGCCAACTTCGATGTATCAGATGAGGTAATGGCGAGCCTTTCATAAGGTTTCTCTCATACGCCCATAGGCTTTGAGGCATGGCTACGGTAAAGATCATCATGGGTATCGACCCAGGACTGACTCGCTGTGGCGTCGGAGTCATCTCACAGAAGAGCGCACGGGAACTCACTCTTGTCGATGTTGGAGTAATTCTCACACCAGTTGATGCGCCACTGGAAGAACGTCTCCTCGGACTTGAACGTGAGATAGAGCTCTGGATTGATCGCAATAAACCAGATGTCGTTGCAGTCGAACGCGTTTTCGCTCAACACAATGTCCGCACCGTTATGGGAACAGGACAAGCGGCCGGAGTCGCGCTCTTAGTTGCAGCACGCAGAGGAATACCAGTTGCAATGCACACTCCTTCCGAGGTCAAGGCAGCTGTTACTGGATCTGGGCGAGCAGGAAAAGTTCAGGTGGCAGAGATGGTGAAACGAATCCTCAAGTTAGAGGTAATCCCCAAGCCTGTTGATGCGACCGACTCATTGGCGCTAGCAATCACTCATGCCTGGCGAGGTGAAAATTCTTCACGCCTTGCTAGCGCTGTGAAGGCGGAGAAAGAGCGCCTTGCTAAACTGAGGGCACAATGATTGCTCACCTGACCGGCACAGTTCGCCATCTCACCACCGAGAAAGTTGTGCTGGAGGTCGGGGGAGTCGGGTATTCAATCTCCATCACCCCAAGGACATCGACCCATATCGTCATGGGTAGTGAAGTTTCGCTCTCGACAACTCTGATTGTTCGAGAGGATTCAATGACGCTCTTCGGTTTTCTCGATGCAAGAGATCGGGATATCTACGAAACCTTGCAGAGCGTCACGGGCATTGGCCCCAAGGTAGCTCTTGCAATTACCGGTGCACTTACGCCAGATGAGCTCGCGCGAGCGATCTCATTGGAAGATATTGCTGCAATTGAGAAAGTGCCAGGTATTGGGCGCAAAGGTGCGCAACGTCTTATTCTCGAACTCAAGGGCAAGTTGGTAGCTGATAATTCTGTGCCACAGCTTGCAACACATTCCGCGGTGCGCGATCAACTTCTTTCGGCGCTAACGGGCCTTGGCTTCACCGCTAAAGAATCTGATATCGCCATTAACAATACATTTAGCAATCTCGTTGAAAATGGTGAAGATCCAGCAACGATGAACGTTCCAGAACTTCTCAAGTTGGCTTTACAAAACGGTAAGCGATGAACGAACGTATCGTCGATCCAGCTCTAATCACCTCAACATCGGAGGAGTCAACGGCAGAGCTAGCACTTCGACCTAAATCACTCGATGAGTTTGTTGGACAACATCGTGTTCGTGAACAGTTAAGTGTTCTTCTTACAGCTGCGAAATCTCGCGGGGCCTCTGCCGATCACATCCTCTTGTCGGGCCCTCCAGGTTTGGGTAAGACAACTCTCGCAATGATTCTTGCCGGTGAGATGGGCGCTCCTATTCGTATTTCGAGCGGACCTGCTATTACGCATGCTGGCGATCTTGCAGCAATCCTCTCCTCACTGGTCGAACGAGAGATTCTCTTCCTCGATGAGATCCATCGACTCTCTCGCCCCGCCGAGGAACTTCTCTATATGGCGATGGAAGATTTTCGTGTTGATGTCATTGTCGGTAAGGGACCGGGCGCAACATCGATTCCATTGCAGCTGCCGCACTTCACGCTGGTGGGAGCGACAACGCGAGCAGGTCTCCTTCCCTCACCACTCCGAGATCGCTTTGGCTTTACCGCACATCTAGATTTCTACGAAAGCGAAGAGCTGGAGAAGGTGATCGCAAGAAGTGCCACACTCTTGGGCGTTTCAATTGATGGCGCAGCTGTCGCTGAGATTGCAGGGCGCTCCCGCGGAACTCCACGTATTGCAAATAGGCTGCTTCGTCGCGTGCGGGACTTGGCACAAGTCTCCGGATCGAAAGAGCTGACCCATCAACATGCTCTTCGAGCTCTCGAGATCTATGAGGTGGATGAGAAGGGGCTCGATCGCCTCGATCGCGCCGTGCTACTCGCGCTCATCGATCGCTTCAATGGAGGTCCGGTCGGCCTCTCCACCCTTGCCATCGCTGTTGGGGAAGAGGTTGAGACAGTTGAGGCAGTAGCTGAGCCATTCTTGGTGCGCCATGGCTTTATGGCCCGCACCCCGCGAGGTCGTATCGCCACCCCTGCCGGATATGAGCATGTGGGACGAACGCCACCTCCTGGATCACCCTCGCTTTTCGACACCTCAGCGCCCTAGCGCCTAGACTCTGCCCCTATGTCCACACCAAATAAAACTGTGAAGAGCTCAGGCCGCCCAGGGCGCGCCCTTGCGATCTTGGCCCTCATCCTTGTCGGTCTCAGCGCAACTGCTCTACTTCAAGGCGCAACATCAGTGCGCCTAGGCCTCGATCTCCGTGGCGGTACCAGCGTCACCCTCCAACCTCGCGCATCTAATGATGCCAACAAGGTGACATCAGAGGCGATCGATCAGGCTGTCTCCATTATTCGTCAGCGCGTTAACTCACTCGGTGTTGCTGAGTCTGAGGTAACAGCTCAGGGAAGTGGCACCAACCGACAGATTGTGATTTCAGTACCAGGTGACTCAGGTCGACGTGTGGTCGATCTTGTTGGTCAGACCGCTGAACTTCGCTTCCGTCAGGTACTTGCAACAGCAATTGGTACAGCAGGAACAGGCACAGATGCTGCAACTCCTGTCGCAGGTGTTGCTGCAGATATCAATGCAAAATTCGCAGCTCTTGATTGCACCAACGTTGCAAACCTTCAGGGAACTGGTGCAGATGCGCCGAGCGAGACCATTGTTGCCTGTGATCGCACCGGAGCAAGTAAATTCATCTTGGCTCCGGCTGAGGTTCTTGGTACTCAAGTATCGAAGGCAGCAGCAGGTATCGATACACAGGCAGGAAATGTCTGGACTGTCTCACTCACCTTCAATGGCGATGGTACAAAGGCATTTGCTGCTTTGACCAACCGCGTGACATCTCTTGCATCTCCACAGAATCAAGTTGCGATCGTTCTCGATGGCTTGGTTGTTTCAGCGCCTTCTATCAACGAAGCAATTCCATCAGGTAATGCTCAGATCACTGGAAACTTCTCGCAGGTTGAGGCACAAGATCTTGCCAATGTACTTAAGTACGGCGCACTTCCACTTGCCTTTGATCGCGGTGAAGTTCAGCAGGTATCACCAACACTCGGTTCAGATCAGCTAGAAGCTGGTCTACTTGCCGGTGCCCTCGGCATGCTGCTGGTCTTCATCTTCTCAGTCATCTACTACCGTGTTCTCGGCTTCGTAACAGTGGCTTCATTGCTCGTTGCAGCCGGAATGCTCTACCTCACCTTCTTGGTATTGGGAGAGGCGATCGGATTCACGCTTACCTTGGCGGGTATCGCTGGAGCCATCGTTGCTATCGGTGTTACCGCTGACTCATTTATCGTCTACTTTGAACGTATTCGCGATGAGGCTCGCGAGGGGCGTTCATTGCGCTCAGCGGTGGAATCAGGATGGGTTCGCGCTCGTCACACCATCATCGTGGCGGACATGATCTCAATCCTTGCAGCTGTACTCCTCTACTTCTTCGCAGTAGGTAGCGTCCGCGGCTTTGCCTTCACTCTCGGTCTTACAACCTTGATCGACCTCTTGGTGGTCTTTATCTTCACCAAGCCGCTTATGACACTTCTTGCAAAGATTGAATTCTTCTCATCGGGACACCCTTTATCGGGGCTCTCAGCGAAGAGCGTAGGAACTAAGAGTCCAATGACTCGCGCAGCAGCAACAGAGAATGTGGAGGGCTAATCAGATGGCTCAACTTTCAGGACTTGGTAACCGTCTCTACTCAGGTGAGACATCTTTTAATATCATCGGCAATCGCAAGCGCTGGTACTCAATCTCAGCAGTCTTTGTCTTGATCTCTATTGGAGCACTTGCGATCCAGGGGCTTCACCTTGGAATCGAATTCAAGGGTGGATCGTCATATACCGTCAATAAGGCGGGGATTTCTGTTGAAGAGGCGCGCGCAGCGGTAGAAGAGACTGGCATCGCAGGTGAACTCATCGTTCAGAAGATTGGCGATTCAAAGATTCGCATCCAGACTGGCACGCTGACTTCAGCTGAATCAACAGCCGTCGAGAATGCACTCGTTGCAAAGTTCTCTGTCGCGATTGAGGATATTGATACCCAGATTGTTGGACCTTCATGGGGTAAGGAAATAACCAAGAAGGCGCTCTATGGCCTCATCGCATTCCTTCTTGCAGTAATGCTCTTCCTTGCTATGACATTTGAACCGAAGATGGCGATTGCAGCGATTGTTGCAGTAGTTCACGACGTTCTGATCACAGTTGGAATTTATGCAGTAGTTGGTTTCGATGTGACACCAGCAACTGTGATTGCTTTCTTAACAATCCTCGGCTACTCGCTCTATGACACAGTTATCGTCTTCGACAAGATTCGTGAGAACACTAAGTCGATTGCAGCTTCAGGCAAGAGCACCTATTCAGATGCTGCAAACCTCGCCGTAAACCAGACAATCGTTCGCTCTGCTAATACTTCGATTATCGCCCTTCTTCCCGTTGGATCGATTCTCTTTGTTGGAGCCGGACTTCTCGGTGCAGGTACGCTGAAGGATCTCTCACTTGCTCTCTTTATCGGTCTCGCCGTTGGAACATACTCATCTATCTTTATCGCACCTCCATTCCTTGCAGCTCTTCGTGAGAAAGAGCCAGCGATGATTGCACTTGCTAAGCGTGTTGCAGCGCGTGGAGGAGCAGCACCCGTTGCCGGTGAGGTTCGTGCAGTGCGCCCATCAACAGGCCGTGGTCCTCGCAATCAACCTAAGCGCAAGGGTCGCAAGTAACCCTTTCCCTTTATGGCTGACGTATCTCTGATCGACTCTCTCATTGGGTCGCTCCGAGAGCATTACGAAAATGTAGATGAAGAGCTTCTTCGTCGGGCATTTACTGTCGCAAATCAAGCTCATGCTGGACAGGTGCGCAAATCTGGTGAGGAGTACATCACCCACCCTATTGCCGTCTCCGAGATTCTGGCAGAGCTCGGACTCAACACAACAACGGTAGTTGCATCAATCCTTCATGACACCGTTGAAGATACTCCATACTCGCTAGATCAACTACGTGTTGATTTCGGTGACGAGGTTGCGAATTTAGTTGATGGAGTCACGAAGCTCGATAAATTAACTTACGGGCCGACTGCAGAGGCCGAGACGGTGCGTAAGATGGTGATTGCGATGTCTCGAGATATTCGAGTTCTCGTCATCAAGCTCGCAGATCGACTCCACAATGCTCGCACCTGGGGTTTTGTCTCATCCGAGAGCGCAACACGTAAGGCGAGAGAGACGCTTGATATCTACGCCCCACTTGCCCATCGTCTTGGAATGAATGCGATCAAGTGGGAGCTTGAGGATCTCAGTTTTGCTGTTCTAGAGCCAAAGAAGTATGAGGAAATCACCCGCCTCGTCGCCGAGCGATCACCATCTCGTGATGCGCTCACAGCAGAGGTCATCTCCGCCGTTGAGAACGATCTCGCTCACGATGGCGTTGAGTCAACTGTGACTGGACGAAAGAAGCATTACTACTCTGTCTATCAGAAGATGGTTGTTCGAGGCCGCGACTTTAACGATATCTATGATTTGGTTGGTATCCGCGTTCTCGTAAATGATGTCAAGGATTGCTACGCAGTGCTCGGTTCAATCCATGCGCGATGGAGCCCAATACCGGGAAGATTTAAAGATTACATCGCGATGCCTAAGTTCAACCTCTATCAATCACTGCACACCACAGTAATTGGCCCCAATGGCAAGGCGATCGAGATACAGATTCGTACCTACGATATGCATTCGCGCGCTGAGTTCGGTATTGCGGCCCATTGGAAATATAAACAAGGTGGAGATCAAAAATCACCTGAGATGCTCTGGCTTCGTCAATTACATGAGTGGCAGAAGGAGACCGAAGATCCTTCCGAGTTCCTGGAAGCGCTTCGTTTTGATCTAGGTAGCCCAGAGGTATTTGTATTTACCCCCAAAGGTTCTGTTGTGGCGTTGCCAGGTGGATCAACGCCAGTGGATTTCGCATTCTCCGTTCACACAGATGTAGGTCTTCGATGCGCTGGCGCAAAGGTCAATGGTCGACTTGTCCCTCTGGAGTCAAAGCTTGCCAATGGTGATGTCATCGAGATTGTCACAAATAAATCAGACTCAGCAGGTCCAAGCCGCGATTGGCTCAATTTTGTTAAGAGTCCCCGTGCTCGCTCCAAGATCAAGGCGTGGTTTAGCAAGGAGCGTAGGGAAGAGGCAATCGATGCTGGACGTGAATCAATTGCTCGCCAGATGCGTAAGGCGGGGTTACCGCTCCAGAAGATCTTCGCCGGTCACGCTCTCCTAGAACTTGCTCACGATCTTCACTATGCAG
>Ga0222712_10000156_pt1 | contig 96151 bp, 97 predicted proteins | sample C33_657DmetaG_FD_165043 | JGI IMG/M metagenome (GOLD analysis project Ga0222712, IMG submission 165043) | Estuarine water microbial communities from San Francisco Bay, California, United States - C33_657D | ecosystem: Environmental > Aquatic > Marine > Unclassified | place: USA: California... | reverse complement strand
TGAAATTGATGTAGAAGTCCATCATCTGTAGATACTTGTTTATCTGCTGATTCATAAGAGGCAGATACTTTTTGATGATTTTGGACTTTACTCCACCATCTTTCATCAATGAATGAGCGAACTCGTAGTAATTAACTTGTTCTTTTTCGGTAGACCTTTGTTTTTCTATTGTTTCAAGATCTGTTATTAAATTGTCAAGGGCTTCTCTTTCAGAATTTCGGTTTTGAATTTGTTCGGTAATTTCTTGAATTTCATGTCCAAGATTTCTGATTTGTTTGTTAAGCCCATTAATCTTAACATTGTTTGTGGTAATGTCATTGTTGAGTTTACTAATCTCCGTAGAATAAGATAAGAATTGTTCGTCTTTTTCCTGTTCTACATTGATTGCATCCTCCAACTCTCGGTATCCGTCATTGAGTTCTTTAGATTTCTCCTCAATATCTACAATCTTATCTAGGCGAAATTGTTCCTCAATGCTTTGGGTGCAAGTAGGACAAACCGAATTTTCTTGGAAAAACTTATGTTCGGATACTAAAGTTTGTATCTTTTGTTCCAGTTTTGCTTTGATTGAATTCAGTTTTTTCAAACTAGACTTTGAATTATTAAGATCCTCTAACTTTGGTCTCAAATCATCCTGAATGGTTTTCATCAAGACTTCATTTTCTTCAGTAAGTTCAACAAGTTCACTATCCAAAGTTTTGATATAGTCTTCTTTCCTCTGGATTCTTTCTTTACCACTCTTGTCTAGATCTTTGATAAAGTTTTCTTGCATCTCAATCTTTTCCTCAACCAAATCCTTCTTGATTGAGTATTCACGAATGAGTTCATTTGTTCTACGCATTCTATCCTTAAGGATATTATTCATCGTAGAAAAGATCTTAATGTCCAATAGATCCTCAACAATCTCTCTACGATGAGAAGATGTGAGTTGCATGAAAGGAACAAAAGTAGCCGAACCCAGAATGACCGTCTGAGTAAAAGACTTATAGTTCAGTTTTAGAATATTTTCTTCCAGTTTCTTTTGTTGATCTTGGGCTGCAGAATCCTGATCCTGCATTTTACCATCAATCCAAATCTCAAAAATGTTTGGTTTGATTCCTCTTACAACTTTATACTCACGATTACCAATAGAAAACTCAATCTCAACTACACAGTCTTTTTCATTTACTGCATTGATGAGTTGAGGTTTATTGATCTTTCGAAAAGGTTTATTATATAAAGAAAAAGTAAGAGCATCAAGAATAGTACTCTTACCGGAACCATTAGTTCCCACGATAAGATTTGTTTTAGCGTCTTGAAAATCTACTTCAGTAAATTGATTACCTGTAGAAAGAAAATTGCGCCAACGAATTTTGTTAAAAATAATCACTTTTTGTTTCTTTCAGGAAAATAATCTTGCATAGTTCCAATTCTACCCAGGTCACTAGTAATACAATGTATTCCACCATCCCAGAAATATCTGTGTCTAAAGTTAATGACATGTGCAGTAATTCCATGACGCTCAAAAGCATCAAAAACTTTTTTATTATAGTTATTAACTACAACATTAGTTGGATTTATAACCAACATATTTACATCAAAAACAGTTTCCTCAACATAAAGAACCCAGTCTTTTAACCAACTTTCTACAAAGTCCGTAAAATCATCATTTAACTCTTCCCCTGGAACCCACCATTTACCTGCATTTTTTTTCTTTAGTTCCATAAATTCGGGTATTTGTCCCCAACTTTGTCCAGGTAAAGAAACAACTTCCCATTCAGGAAAAGTTTGTTTGAAAGAAGGAGCACTTGACAAACTAATTATCAATCCCGGTTTTACTGGAGTAAAAACGGCATCACTATGAGTATCAAAATTTACAATGTGAGCTCTATGTTTATCACTCAACTCTCTATGAACACTTACTATATGTTTTGAAAGTTGTTGTAAATTTTCTCCCTTCATTGCGGTTCCGTGATATAGATCTTTACCAACTCTAGTAGTTACAGCACCACTGACATACAAGTCGGTAACTATTTTATTACCACTGGATTTTATATATTCTTTAATAGTTTTAAATGTATCAAAGTTTTTATTATTTGGAAAAGTAGTTAATGGATCGTGGTTAATAGATCTCATCATCCACTTCATTTCTGCAATAAAATCTTTTTGTATGTGTGAGGGATATCCGTATAGTTTTTTCCGTATTTGTATATTTGCTTGTTGTCTTTGTTCTTTGGTTGAGTTTTCATTTTTAAGTATATTCATTTCTGGAGCAAAATCTGGATGAGTCTCCGAAAGAACAGGCCAAGGCATTCCAAACTCATCACCAGGCATAAAAAAGGTATTTCCGATCATAATAGTATGATCTCTTGGAGTCATTGGTGGTTGAATATATCTGTTCATCCACTTATGATCTTCAATATTATCTGAAATATCATTTCGAAGAACTGTAACATTGAAAGATTCAAGTAACTTAATAAGTTTTTGATAATCTTCTTCAGTTTCAATAGCAATTCGTTCCATTACTGAACGAACTTTAGGATTTTTAATAAAGCTATAAAACTCTGGTGGATAACTACGACCTACTGCACAGACCGTTAAAGGATCCCAATGTTGATATACTGATAACATATTATTTTCTAGGTGGAATTACAAAATCATCAGGAGTGATGATAGCATACTTATAATTATACTGATGACACGCTTTTATTGCAAGTTCTGGATCTATCTCAACAACTTCCATTTCTGGATGATCATCTGCTTCTAAGAGACCAACGAATCTTTCTGCATCGTCTTCATCCTGAAAAAAGTATAGTGTCTTATCGCCATAAGAATCCGCTACAGCATATGCGCCGTCTTCTTCTCCATATGGCGTGATCATGTACATACTTATTCTATTTCGCAAGCTTCTTGATAGACTTCTCGCAAAAGTTTTTTGACCTTTTCTTTATCCAGATCAAAATCAGAGTCCTCAACATATTTATTTAATATGGTGATCGTGTCTTCAATCTTTTCTTGATCAAAATCCACATCATCATCATTGACTTCAAAGTTTTCAACAATTTTAATGTCAACCACTCCAGTCTTATAGATCTTATCTACAAACTTTTCAAACAGAAGTTGGTCAGATTTTTTACGAACAACGATCTTTACAATTTTATCTTTACAGGAAGTTGTGTTAAACAACTTTGGATTTTGATCCTCATAATAAATTCTCTCAAACATATTATAAGGATTCTGAACGAACTCTAATTCAAAAGTTTCAGTATCAAAAAAGTTAAATCCTCTTTTATCGTCTACATCGTTCCAGTAAAGTTGATAGGGATTTCCAAGATAAAAAATCTTCCCATTATTAGAACGAGTGTGATAGTGACCAGAACAAACGATTCTGAAGTTATCAAAAACATTCACTTCCATTCCATGTTGTTGAACATTTCCTGGATATACACTAAATCCATTCAGTTCAAGATGACCAAACGCAGCTTTTGCTTTGGTTTTGGAAAGTTTTTCCAGAGTCTCTTCACGATTCTCAGGAGAGATCCAAGGAATCATAAATGTTTTCAGTCCAGCAACCTCATATTCACCAGGACTAGAAATAGGAACAATGTTGTCATACTCTCTTAACAGGGACTCAATAGAGTTGACTTCATTGGTGTTTTTATAATATGCATCATGATTACCAACAATCTGGTAGACAGTAATACCAAGATCACGGAACTTATCGTAAACATTTTCTTTAGCCCAATTTAAACACCAAAAGTCAATAGATTTACGACTATCAAATGCATCACCCAAGTGAATACAATGTTTGATGTTTCTACGTTGTAGTTCTGGAAAGAAAACATCTTCGTAGAACTTTTTAAAATAATCATGAAAGGTTTTACTACCTTTTCTAGCCCCATAATGGGTATCAGTCACACAAGCAATTAATGTCATTGATACATCTTTGTTTGAATTGCATCTTTAATACTATTATACTCTGCTGCATCAATTCCGTCACCATCTACAGTGAATACTTCATCATATCCAGATCTTTCAATGATCTTTGCACGGATTTCCATTTGTTTCTTTTCTTTTTGAATTCTTCTCAAAAATGCGTAGTGAATAATTTGAGTAAAGTAAGCAAAAGGATTTGAAGACTTCTCTGGATTAAAATTATGAATATACTGAACGCAATTCTCAATGCCGTCACAAATCATATCTTCCCTAAACATGTAATTAACAAAATTAGGTTTATACGACAAGTGTGTGGCAATTTTGAGGAAACACTCGCCAAGATAGTTTGTAATTCTTGGTTTTGGTTCACCATTTTCTGCGGCTATTTTTACTTTTCTTTTATACTCGCATATAGCCTCAAGAAATTCTTTATTGTTTACATAATGTTCTGATCTTTTTCTTTTTGGTGCCTGCATTTCATGAGTCCCTATTTGTATTAAGTGTTCTTATTATAACATTATGAACAACTCTTGACAAGACCCCCAAATATCCGGTACAATTACTCTGTGGAGTTTCAAAGATTAGCTATCTTTAATATCTGATTGGCCTTTATACAATTTTTCAAATATTTTTCTTGCTTCAGAAACTGATGATAGATATCCCATTTCTGCCGTGAGAGAATTTTTTGAATTTTTATTTTCTTGTTGTCTCAAATACTTGTGATACATTTCAATAGTTTCTTCATCACGAACTTCACTGATCGTAAGAACTTTATCCATGTCAAGTAAAAATGTATCGTCATCAGCAAATTTAAGCCATGGATCTATTTTGTATCCTTGCATTCCAATTTGTTTCATCATAACAACTTCAATAGTTACTGGATTATTAAGTATTAACATTGTTTTACCTTCCTCTTCAGAAGGACAGACAATGGAAAATATTTCTTCTCCAGATATCAATTTTATTACTGCATAGAAATCTTCTTCCATCATTCTTTTAAGTTAACCTGAATAAATTCGTAGTTAAAGTTCTCTTCATTATAAATTTTAACTCTCTCAATTAAGTGATTTAACGTATAATTTTTTCTTGAATTTTTAGTGCAATCATCGGCAATATCATAAAGAACTGCTTGAGTTTTATTATTTCCTTTTCTCAAAACTCTTCCGATTGATTGGAGATTGCGAATTCTAGACTTTGAAGGTGAAGCAAAAATAACATTGTGTAGATTCTTAATGTTAATGCCTGTACTAAACGTACCATATGAAGCCACAATAATTGCATTATTTTCTCTTTCGGTGATTTCTCTTACTAATTCTCTTTTTTCTGCATCCACTCCACCATGGACATAAAAAACTTTACGGCCATCCTTTGCAGAATTATTTATTGATTCGTATAAAGGTTGTCCATGAGTTTCTACTCTTGAAAAGAGTACAAGAGTATTTCCAGTAAGATCCAATGCAAGATTCTTAATGAAATTATTTCTTTTTGGATGACCAATAATAAATTGAACCTCATCCTCAAAGTTCTCAAATGTCTGTGGATTATGTTTGAGGATAATGATTTTGATTTGAAGTTTTGAAAGGTGTCCTTTATCAATAAGTTCTTTAGTTTGAGTAACTTTGTATGATGGGCCAAATAATCCTTCCAGAACCCACTTGTGTGTCTGAGTTCCGTCAAGAGTTCCAGTGAATCCAAATCTATATTTCGTATTATCCATCTTGGTCATGATACCAACCAAAGACTTTGATTTGAATTGATGCGCTTCATCTCCGATAACTACATCAAACGCATCGTAGAACCCTCTAGGCAGTTTGTAGATGGACTGCCAGGTGGTAATGACTACAGGAAACTCATTCGTCTTCTCACGACCACTGTAGATGCGGTGGCAAAAGTCCTCAGCGTTCCACCCGTAATCCTGGAAGTCTTTGAACATCTGTTCAACTAGAGAGGTTGTGGGAACCACTAGAAGTATCTTTTGATCTCTTTCTGCAAAATATCTAACAATAGAGTAAATCATGAGTGACTTACCCGATGCAGTTGGTGAAATTAAAAGTTTGCGGTTATATTTTAATGCATCAAAAACTGCATCAACTTGATAATCTCTGGGTTTGTGCTTTGAGATACGAGTCATGTAGTCCTTGACTCCTTCATAAGAGATCATCTCATTCTCTTCTAAAGGAGTTCCATAGAACTTATTGTTTTTAAATTCTACTTTATAGTCCCATTTTTTAGCCCAAGATACAACTTTATCAAGAAGACCAACATAGATCTCTCCTGTATGTGTTGAGAAAAGACGAATCTTACCATCCCAATACTTACTTCTGTACTGAGGCATAAACTTAGCCCCAGGTACGTCAAAAGTAAAGTGTTCTGATAGTTCCTGATAGATGTGTGGTTCTGCCTCAATCTTCAGAAAAACTTCGTTCTTTTTCGCAATTACAATATCAGTCATAACCTCTAATAAATTTCTGCCACTCAATGGCATTTTTCAACTGGTATGTTCTATTTAATATAGTTTTAATAATGCTATCCAGATAATTAAGCATCATCTGATAGTATTCAATTTTGGTCAGACACTTAATTAAATCTTCATCAGCATCCATGTACTTATCCAAATCTGGTTTAAGTACCTTATGATCAAAAGGTTTTTCTACATATACTTCTGGTTCGGCTTTGCCTGTGTAGTATTGCCACTTTTCTTTTTTTAAAATCTTATACTTATTTTCCTGGGCTTTCTTTAGAGTCAGGATATTATTGAATAACTTATAATATTTTGCATGAAGACTTGGAATCTTTGTAGATTCTATGTGGAGATTGTCTTCATCAATTTTTGAATCTTCTTCCCAAAGTTTTTGAATTTCATCCAGGTTCATAGTTGAAAATTTTATAAAGAACATACTTAAAGGTTACTGTAGCCACCGCATATTGGACATCAGTTTGAGTGGCATCAAAGTCAATATCAGAAAGAGATGTTGGGAACATTCCCTGAAATTTTACCAATGTTGATGGTTGAAAATTACTATTGTAGATAATCAAAGTTCCATCTGAGATATTAGGATCTTGATTGGGATTATTGGGATCACTTTGTTTCCATTCCGAGTACTCGTAAATACTCTCTGGATATCCAAGTCCTCTCATCCAATTTTGGATTGTGGTATAGTTTTCCAAATTTTCGTCAATATTGAAAGTTAAACGAAAATCTTCAAAAATCAGTTTATCTCCTGGAATGGGGATGTCTTTCAGATATGTTGGTTGAATAGCAACTCCAAGATTGATTCCAGGAACATTTGCTGATTTCGAAAAGAAATCTACTTTCGGTGCCCTAGTTAAATTAAATTTAAATCCGGATGTGGATAAAAAATTTCTATTTGTTATTTGATTACTAAAAACACCAGACATTGTTTTTACTTTTATTTATCCATAAAAAAAGAGACCCTTTCGGGTCTCTTGATCGAGTTGTGAAATGGATCACATAAGGTTGGAAACCTTGACTCTTCTGTAGTAGCGGTTTGCATTGAGGCGGAGTCTTCCGAGTCCCTGATCGGTTCCTTCTGCAAATGGGTTAGCAACAATACCATAACGGGTCTTGAAGCCAATTTTTGGTTGGAAGGTGTCCTGACCGACGGCACGAACCATCTGGAGAGGAACATATGGGCAATAGAAGATACCAGCGTCATATGCGCTAGAACCCTTATAACCTACAACGTAGTACTGATCAGCAGCAACGTTAGCAGCATATGGGTCAATGTATACCTTGTACTTACCTTGGAGAACACCAGCGAAGGTATTACCAGTGTCATCAACGTTAAGGTTAGCGTTGAGTGCAGGGGTGTAATCAAGTACACCAGCCATGGTTAGAGCGGAAGCAACGTCTGCAGAGCAGATGATGGTGTTGCCCTTTCCTCTACGAGTTCTTTGAGCAATAGCGTTTGCATCACGCTCAATCTGGAAGAGTAGACCCTTGAACTTCTCAACAGACCAACGACCGTTGGAGTCAACGTCAAGGTCAAATACACCAGCGGTAGCAGTGTTAACAGCAGCACCTTGCTCAGCAACCTTATAGATGGTTCTGATAACTTCTCTGTTGATTTCAGCGAGGATCTCAGTGGAGAGAATGTTAGCAAGTTCGGCTTCTGCGTTTAGACCATGAATTGCCTTGAGGTCTTGAGCGAGCTCTAGGGAGTACTCAGCCTTGAGGGCGCGTGACTTAGCAGTTACGGTAACCTTCTCGATGCTGAATGCCATCTGATTGAAGGCATTAGCAGCAGCATCTCCAAGAGCTTCCGAATCACCAGTGGTCATACCCTGACCAACGTTATATGGTGATGGGTTGGTGGTAGCGGTTCCAACTGGGTTGAGAACGTTAGGATTGGTTCCATCCTGGTTGGTTGTACCGAAACCAACGAGACCATCGGAGAATCCGTTGGAAAGGTTACGGCTGTTGTTCTGACCAGAGAAGGTGGTATCGACTTCATCGAAGAAGGTCTCAGTACCAGACTGGTTATCGTAGCGGGAACGCATTGCAAAGATGAGTCCAGTAGGACCACTCATTGGTTGAACGCCACAGATGTCATAAGCAATGAGGTTAGGCATTGCACGACGAATGAGGCTGATTAGAACTGGGTCGAAACCAGCAACTGGACCACCAGCGGTAGCTGAACCAGAGAAACCACCAGTACCAGCAGAGTTAACTGGGGAAGCTTCGCCAAGGAACTCAGCGGACTCACGGAGTTCTCTTTCTTGGTTCTCTAGAAGTTGTGCAGTTACTGCACGTCTGTGGGAGTCTTTGATACCACCTAGACCATCGAAGTCTAGGACTGGAGCCCACTTCTCCATTAAGTGTTGTGAATTAATTCCGTCCATTTTAGTTTGATACCTCGTTTTAAGTGTTGTTAAACTGCGGTTTGAGTATTATCTAGAAATCACTTTTTAGCAACGTTGGAAAGCGCTCTTAAATAAGCATCCATAGATGGTGAATGAGTCACCTCTTGGAAATTAGCTTCTTCTTGTAGATTTTCCGTTTCGTCAGCTGGAGCACTAGTGTGTTCTGGGAAGTATGACTTCCTTAGAGTTACTAGTTTCTCACGATAGTTCGCTTCACTCTCAAACTCAACACTTTCTGCAAGGCTTGCAAACTTATCCTTTTGGGATAGTGCGAGACCCTCAGCAACTTCACCAAAAATTCTGTCAGCAGAACTTTCGGAGAGCTTTTGATTAAGAGCAATATTGCGCTCAATCTGCTCGTTGAGTTTTGTCTCCATATCATCAAGTTTTTGTACCATGCTCTCTAGTACATCATATTTCTCTTCAGGCATTGATACATAATGTGCTTCAAAAAGACTCTTCATGCCATCCATGAAGGACTCGGTAATTTCAGTCTTGAGTCCACTCTCAACAGCGAGAGCATTCTCTTCTAACCATTCGGATGCAACATACTCTAGGTATGAGTCAACACGTTCGGTTAGTTCTAGTTTGATTTCTTCAATCTCTTCTGCGAGAGCAACAGCATAGTGCTCTTCTAGAACAGACTGAATTTCTTTGGTCTTAGCGTGAAGAGCGGCTTCAAATACAAGCTTTGCTTTTTCTCTGAATTCTTCAGAAAGCTCTTCTTCGCCAGAGAGGAGAGCATTTACGTCCTCATCGATGATCGAATCTACGTCTTCTTCTACGACTTCTTCTTCCGTCTCTTCAACTTCGGAAACTTCTTCCTCTTCGCCTTCTTCTGCGACGATTTCTTCACCCTCTTCCTCTTCAACTTCTTCCTTCATACCACCACCTTGACCAGGGGTAGCGACAGGAGTTGCAGAAGTTGCAGGAGCATCAGCTGCAGCAGCTTTAGCATTTACAACATCTTTAACTTGCTTAAGAGTTGCACCAGGAGTCTTCAGCATATTGCTGTTATCATCTGGCTTACTATTTTCTGGAGTAGGGCCTCCAAGATCTTCCCAAGCACCAGTTTGACCTGGAGTTGCAACAGGAGTTGCACTCTTTTCTGGGGAAGCCGGTGCAGATGCATTAGCATTTACAGCGGTTTTGGATTGTGAAGTGCCGGTTTCCATTTCTTGTAAATTCTTACCACGGGACATTTGTACTCTCCGATTACCTTTAGTATAATCTGTATTTATTTATAAATTATAGATTTGACAAAAACTCATGGAACAGATTCAATTTCTGTTCATCGAGTCTTCTTTGGTCTATAAGAGTATTTATTCTCTTTTGGGTTCTAGAAGCAAGTTGTTCACGAAGAATTCCTCCATCCCAGACCCACTCCTTACCTTCCATAATTCCAGAAACAAAAGCATCTGGGGCTGAAGGATCAGCGACGATATCAGCCGCAGTAGCAAGCATGAAATCTTCACCAACAATTTTGTGTCCTTCACTAGTTGTTTGAAGTGAACCAACACCACGAGAAGAAACACCAAGCATTACACCTTCATCTAAAAGTGAAGATGCAATCTTACCCATTGGAGTATTAAGAATTTGTGCCTTACCTACAAAATTATTTCCCTCTTGAACAAGAGAAGTGATCTTGTGAGAAACACGATCAAGGTTAACGGTAGGGCCATCGGGGTGTCCAAGTTCACCTAAAGCACGACCCTTAGCAACGAAGTTTTCGTTGTAACGATCTACTTCACGGGAAAGAACATTAATGGGATACATTCTTCCATTACGGTTCTTAATTTCTCCCTGAAGGAATACACCTTCAATGTAAAGTTTTTTACTAGCACCTTTTCCTTCGGTGATAATCTTTACATTTGTTACTTCTTCGGTAATTAGTTTCATGGTTCTTAGTTAGTGAGTCCTACTTTAGCGGCTAATACTGATGCAGAGGATGCAAAGATCACATCGGTTGATGCTTTCTGAAGAAACTCAACAGAAGCATTTGGCATAGTAAATGTAGAAGTTGATGCAGCGCCAACAGCAGTTGAAATACTGACCGTAGCTGCAGCACCAGAACCATTATAAAGTCTTACGCAGGTTGCTTCACTAATACTGGAAGCAGCCCCTGCTGTTGTTGGCATCGCAACTTCTGTTGCAATTATTTTTGTTCTTTGCATTGTTATAATAAAGTCCTATAATAGTTATTTATTATTCTGCGTCTTCTTCGTAGTCTTCAGACTCATCTTCATAAGAAACTTCATCAGACTCAACTTCAGTTTCCGGTTCCCCAAACATTGAATTAGCCACAACTGGTCTAATGATATCAATGTTTTCTGCAGATTTTTGCATCAAAATTTCTTTTATTTTATCACTAATGTCTGCGGGAGATTCATTAGAGATCATCATGTCAATAAGATCATCCATTTTTAAAAGTTCAGTGTTTACATGAATTTATTTAGGTCACCACTACATTTTGTCAAATACTTTGAGCCTTTCCTTCCCCACCAAATACATTCTTTTGCCCAATCCAAATAATTTCCATTAAAATTTTCTCTTTGGAAATTTAGTTTATATGTTATATTGTTGATCGTTATTGGATAATTTACATTTGGATCCGATATTGAAAAATACTGATGTGTTATTAATGAATCATCGAGTTTTATATCAAATATTTCTTCTACAAAACGTATTACCTCATCATAAAATTTTTTTTTATTCTTTGTTATTTGTATAGCCAATGCCTCCTCATCAACCCAAGTAAAATCAGCTTCTGGTAATAATCTATTCCAATGTTTTTTATTTTCGATTGCATCTATCAATGATTTTTTTGTTTCCATCAATTCAATACCCAAAATTGTTTTTGGATTATTGGTAGACCATTCGAATAATTTTGTGTAAAATTCCTTATATGATATGTTATGATTTTTTCTCAAATATCTAGAAAAATATTGAGTTGGTCCATATGAATGACATCCAACAATAAGAACTTTATAAATGAAAGATTCTATCCAATCTTCATAAGTCATATCTTTTGTTGATACCACTATCATATCTTCAGAAAAATGTTTAGAAGGAATTATGTATGCTGCATGACTTTTTGTTTTTTTTATTTGAAGTTCATGAGTTTTGACGTATCTACTATCTGCACACAAAGTATTTGGTAATACTTGTAGAGGATATATTCCAATAAATTTATGATGACCTGCTTCTAAAATTTCAAATATTCCATCCAAAAAAGATTCTTTAGTTTCTCCAGGTAATCCTAAAATAAGTTCAACAAAAGCTCCTATATTTTCTTTTTCCAGAGACTCAATAGTTTTCTTTGTAGTACCTAAATTCATATTTTTTCTCATTATATTTTTCAAAGTATTTTCATTCATACTTTGAAATGCCATATCCACTCCTCTACTATCAAGATCTACTTTCTGCAAAATTTTCATAATCTGAATATTATTCATTGTTTTGCTTTTAGCCCATGTAGCTGAATAATATTTTGGATAACCAGTTTTTAATTTTCTTTCTACTAAGAATTTTGATATTTCAATATCTCTTTCATATAACATGCCAAAATTGGAGTCTGCATTTTCTAGATAAACTATTTTATTGTCCGAACACCACTTGATTTCAGACTTTATCTTTTCTAATGAATGTGATTTAATTCTATTGAAATAGTCACGACCTTGATCACAATATGTGCAATGGAATGGACATCCTCTTGTAGTTTCTATTGTCGCTGTATAATTAAAATTGTCTGTTAAAAGATTGTCAAAAGACCCATCCAAGTATGGAGAAGGCATAGAATCAATATCAGATATCCTATCTCGTATTTCAGTTACATATGGAATGTCTTTGGATTGGTTAATTATACAACCTTTTATTTTTTTAAAGTCGGGTAATTTTTTTAAGTTTTCTTGTAATAACTCAGATATAGTTATTTCGCCCTCACCAGAACTTATAATATCAAAATATGGATAATACTTAAACCAATCTTTTATCGGAAATCCCCAATATGGAGATATTTCTTCAGATTCTTGTATAAATTTGTCATTATGTGGAACTTGAGGTCCTCCACAAATTACTAAACATTCTGGATATTTTAATTTTATATTTTTAATCACCTCACAATTCAATTCCCAGTTCCATATTGAACATGAGATTATTATGACATCGGGATTTAAAATTTCTTTTAAAATATCATTTATTTCTTGTTTATAAAAAAACCAGTTTTTTAAAGAATAATTTTTTATTATATTTTTTTGTTTTTTGCAATATGACCAAATTAATCCAGTGGAATATGGAAGTCTTACCTGATTTTGATAAATTTCATTTAATTCAAAAATATATAAATTTTTCATTTTTTAAATTTATTATTAGATTCTGCCTCCTTTAGGCATAGTGGCTTTTGGAGCTTCTTGAGTCGGAGGCATTTCTGCAACTGCAGTATCAGCTTCTGGACTCATTGGAACTTCTCCCATTGCAGGTTGTTCTGCAGGTGGTTCTTGACCAACAGGTAACCCAGTCATTGGATCAACATCTGGAGGAATTATACCTGCTTCTTTTTCTGCTACAATTTGTTGATCAATTTCAACAATTTCTGCATCAGTTTGTTTGAGGACATTTCTTCTGATATAATCAACAGAGAAATACTTTCCAACATAAGGTTCTGCAACTGCAAGAACATTCAATCTATTTTGAATGAGTTCTGCTTCTTTTAACTCTGCAAAATGATTATCATATACAAAGTCAAACTGGATATGATCTGATAAAACTTTCCAATCTTCTGGAGTAACGATATTTTTTAGGATAAGTTGAGTCTTCAACATATCCATAAAGAGATGTGAGAATCTCTTTCTCATTCTTCCTACGAACTTTGTGAACTTAATTTCATCTCTCAGGATTTCAGAAGAACGGCCAAGATTGAAACCACCTTCTCCACCTAGACGAGACTCGGGAACTCCAAGAGCTCTGAAAAGTTTCTTCTGGAAGTAATTAACGTCAGTAAGTTCTCCAAGATTTTGTCCACCAGGTAGTGTAGAAATTTCAGTTCCTCTACCACCTTCTCTTCTTGGAAGCCAAAAGTCTTCCAACATAGACATCATTTTCTTATCATCACGAATCTCTCCAGTGTTCGCATCGTATACCAACTTATTGCGATAACGAGTCATAACATCACGAAGATATTGCTCCGCTTTAATCTTTGGAAGATTACCTACATCAATGTAGAAAATTCTTCTTTCTGGGGCTCTTGATAATCTGTAAATTACTAGAGAGTCCTCAATCATTCTAAGTTGATTGAGTGCCTTAATTGCTTTATGTAGATATGAAAGAACTACTTGTTTGTTTCTATCCACCAAACCAGAGTGAACATAAGTAATGGCATCTTTGGAAATTCTTGCAGCACCACCTACAGCATTTTTAAAATTACTGGTTCTTTGTCCACCTCTGGTATTTGGATCATATTCATAAAACTCCTCAACTTCAGGAGTTGTCATGTTAGGAATTCCAGATTTGTCTCCCGCAACCATGAAAGATGGATTCAAAACATGTTTACCATCTTTTTTAATTTTTCTTACAAGTTTGATCTTCATCGGATCAATATATCTGACCTCTTTAATTCCTTCTTGAGGTTTTTCCAAATCAATAACTTTATGATAGTAGATTCTTCCATCTACATACCAATTTCTCATAATCTCATGACATCTCTTATCAAAATCTAAGATTTCTTTGATGTATTTAAATTCTTGTCTAATTATGTCCTTTAACTTATCTGAGGCAGGAACATTCTGCAGATCAATCTGGACTGGAGAATCATTTTGATCAGAAACAATCGCCTCATTAATAATATCTTCAATAGCTCCATCAACTTCTGGATGGATAGCCATTTCACGATATCTTTTGATTAAATCATATTCAGACTTATAAACTCCTTCAATATCAACGTATTGTCCATAAAAACCACTAGACACATAAAAGTCCGAAGAATCTTCTTGATTCTCCGGAACAGGAGAGACGATAGATTTTTTAGATCCATCGTCCCCCGAGTCTTGGATTTTAAAACCAAATAATTTAGGCATTACTCAAGTATAAACTCTATTTCTATTATTTATGATGCGTTTAATACTTGAGGATCTGTACCTAACTGGGTGTTTCCAGTAGAATCTAAAGCATCCCACCACTGAACCTGAAGATCTACAGTAAATTCTTCAATAGAATCTGTAGAATCATAAGAAAGATCAATGGCACTTACTGATGTTGGGAAAATTCCATAGAACTTATATGCCTTAAGAACAGGAACACTGTCCCCTGGAGTTGTAGAAGTTGGATTTGTAACATCAGAATTTGCTGATGCTACAGAAGATCTACCAAATTGTTTTACAATAGCATCTCTTTGATATTGTGCAGGATTGATTAAACCAGAGTTATCATCATGTTTGTTGATTGCATTCATCCACTTTTCAAAAGCAGTTCTTAGTGTAAAATCAACATCATTAATTACTGTAATTGTCCATACATCAAAAGTTCTATCTCCAGCAATTTTGAGATTTCTTCCTCTAAATGGAACTTCAATAACACCAACAGTGGAAGCAGGTAGATTTGCAGTTTTAATCATAAATCTGGATAATTCACTAACGGATCTAGTTTGATCCGAATTTTGGTTGTCAGAAGATGAAGCTGCGGTTGCAAATGATGGGAAATTTAATTCAACCTCAAACAGGTTTGGTCTGGCTCCACCACCAATTAGTCTTGCTTTAAAATCTTCTAGTGTTCTAGAACTAAAGCTGGGAGTATTTGAAAATGCCATTTGTTTTTACCTCTACAGGAATTGATGTGTTAATTTAGAATTAAACGGTTCCAACAACCTCTTCAAAGCTAACTCCAGTTCTGTTAGCAACGAAGGTTAAACCGATGAAGTTGATCGACCTTGCTGGTTTGACAAAGATGTCAGCCCTAAATTGGTTAGCGTCAATAACATCGGGTGTGTTATTTGACTCATCACATACTACAAGGAAATCAGTAATTCCTCTCTTTGCCTTAACGTCACGAAGATATGGTTCAACAATATTAACGAAATTAGTTCTAGTAATTACATCGTTAAATTCAAATAGTTGAGCTCTTGCAGCTCTTTGAATTGTAGCTTCAAGTGTGAGGAATAGACGACGAACGTTAATTCTGTCAAATGCAGATGAATAGGATAATCCAGTCTTGTCTCCGAAAAGAATAATTCCAGCTCCAGGTGAGAATACTACTGGGTTAATTCTCTTAGGGTAGAGTAGATCTCTTTGACTCTGTGAAGGATTATATGCAAGTTTTACAGCATTATTAATTACTCCTCTAGCTGATCCAGCTGGAGAGAACCATGGATAATTGTTGATAGATGTTCTGGCCATCAATCCAGCAATATCCCCATTTAAAGGAACATATCTAAATTGATTATTAAATCTATCAAACATATACTTATAACCAGAATCAAATACTGCATATGAACTGGAAGATACGGAATCATAGAAACTGATGATATTTGATGTTTGACTATCACTATTAGTTACATTTACAACTCCGGCTTTATGTGGAGAAATTGTTACCACACAATCTTTTCTTTCCTCTGCAATTGAGATCAATCTATTTGCTTTTGCTTGAGATTCAAAAATAGTATCTCCACCACTTGGACCAGAAATAATGAAGTTTACGTCTATTTCGCTTGGATTCTTAAATACTTCATAAGAAGAGAGGAGATCCGCCAAAGTAATATCCATTCCACCAGTTGCGGATGAATAATCATATCCACTAGAAAAACTATAACTTTTTGATCCTACACAACCAAAATTAATACCTGTTGCATCTTGGCCCCATGCAATAGATCCACCAGAAGTTTGACTATATCCATCTAAAGATGTAAATCTCACGCCTGTTACAGAATCTGAAATTCCTGCAAAAATGTAATTTGAATTACTTGCTAGATATGTTTTGTAGTAAATATTTTGAGATGGAGAGATTCTAGCATCAGTAGCTTTAGAAAGATTGGTAAATTTTTCTAAGATATTACCTGAAATTCCTGTTACGGATCCAGAATCATCAACTACAACAACGTGTACCTCATCATTTTTTCCATTTCTTTCCAAAGAGTACTGAGAAGTACCGGGTCTTGGTGCAATATTCTTCCAGTAAACAGTCGAATTTGTTAATCCAAGTGTTTGTTGATTATACCAATCCGAGACTGTATTTGCTGCGGTAGCTAATAAACCCTCACCATTTGATAATGTACTATCAATAGCATTTCTAGTATATCTAACCACCATTGTGGTAGAAGCAAAAGTAACAGGAGAAGAATTCTCTACAATAATAGCTCCACTGGTTGTCGCTAATCCCACAACTCTACTTGAATATGATCCATTTAAAGTCTGAATAAGATCCCCAACGTAAATTGCACCAATACTTACACCAATGGGAACGCTAATAATTGTAGATCCGATACCAACTGAAGCGTTATTTGATAATCTTAATTTTTCCAAGGAAGTTGCGGTTCCTACATTATCAAATGCTTGTAAATAAACTCCTGTAGATCCATCTGGAATTCTATTCAATCCGTTTTCTGAGTAATCAATGGATGAATGAGTTCCAGTTGCATTATCATATTTACTAACAATTTTTACATCAATACTTCCTTCATTTACTTTGGTTACTAATCCTTTGATGTAACCAGAGAAATTTTCAACTGTACCGGAAGAAGTTACATAAGAAGTAGATACTCCTGCAGTAATTGCATATCCAACTGCAATTCCAAATGTACCTATGGAAACTCTTTGATCTGCAAAACTGTCAATAGTACAAACTTTTAGTCCATTAGCCCAAGATCCTGGATCTCTAGCTGCATAAATCCAATCGGAATCTGTTTGATGATTATTTGTATAATCTTCTGATGAGGTTATTTTAAGAGAAACTGGGCTGGAAACTGGGTAATGTGCATTGACCAGATTCGAAGCATCAGATCTAACAACTCTTAAAACTCCACCATAAGAAAGATATGAAGAAGCGGTTAACCAATACTCATATTGACCATCTTTATCTGATGGTTTTCCAAAAGTATTAAGTAAGTCTTGCTCAGTTTCTACTAAAACTGGAACACCAACAGGTCCTTTTACAAATGGACCAGCAATAACTGCAACCTGATCATTTACCGCATCAATTCTACCTACAGTAAGATCAACTTCTCTGACTTTTACGCCTGGCGATACTAAGTTTAGCGACATTTCTTTCCCTCTAAAGAAGTTTCATTTAAACTACAAATATTTATTATTTGCTAACTTTACATTGGGGAAACCGCCAATGAACAAATTTACCAGTCCGGATAACGCCAAGATAAGTCGTCTTGTTTGCGTTTCTTTGTTTGTTGGCGTTTATTGGTAATTCTTTTTATCGTACATATTTTACATTCATATGAATATGCAGATTGTATATCTCCTCTTCCTTTTCTAGTCAAATAAAATCCATCTATAAGGTCTTTTATTTCTCCACAAACCCTACACTTTCTTTCTGTTAGAAATAAGTGTTCTAGTTCAAACTGATCTTCAATATCCATTATCGGTAATCCCACATGTATTGACTGTCTCCATATTCATCAACATGCCAACGATTGCCATCTTCATCAACAAAACTTTCATTACCTTCTAGTCCATCTGTAATAAATCCAAATGGAGCCATATCTTGTTCGATCTGATTCTTCTGTTCTTCATAAATTCTCTTACGGACATCATTATCCGTCATTTCTTTGAAGTATGGTTGCATAACCAACCATGCAAATATAACTAAGCACATTGCGAGGTCATCATTACATCCATCTTCAGCCTCAAATGAATTTGCCTTTTGAATAAAGGTCGTCAATTCACTAATTACATCATAATCTTTAATAAGTAATTTATCATCTTCAATTAATGTCTTGAGATTCATGCATCCAATCTTTTTGACATTCTTGGACATTTTGACTCCCATCTGAGATTTTTTTCCAGAAAATCCTTGACCTACAAGTTGACCCGCTCTGCCTCTCATGGTACACATAAGGACATTATCGTATTCCAAATCCATGTGGAGAATCTGACCTACTTGTTCGCCAATATCATTAACCTCAACTAAAATATAAGCCTTATTATAAGCCATTGCAAGATCTTTGATGATGCTTGGAAATAACATCGGTTTTATCTGATTATTTCTATACTTTCCAACTAATCTATATGGAAAAGTAGTTGTATCACAAATAGTAAATGCGGAATAATCTTTTTCCACTCCACGAGCCACATCAACGGTAATTACATAATTGTGGTCTTTTTGTGGTTCTTCATAGATATCCAATCCTGCATTGCGTTTGATTGGATCATCATAAACTAAGGATCTGAGTTTAGCTGCAGATACAAGAGTATCAACAGATCCTAAGAATTCGCACTCAAACTCAACTTTGAATTGTTGCTCACTGGTGTTTGCAATAGTCTGTTTCTTCCAGTTTTCATCTCTACCTGGAACTTCAGACCAATGTACATCTGTAGGTACATACTCGTTCTTACCCCTCTCCGCATCATGCCAAATGCGGTAGAAGTGGTTCATACCCTTTGGGGTAGAAACAATTAAGACTTTCGTGCTTTTACCTGACGAAATAGTAGGATATACAGAGGCAAAGAACTCGTCAGCAATGTGATTCGGGATGAATGCGAACTCGTCCAGAAAGATGACATTGTACGATCCGCCACGAACAGCAGATGCAGAAGTAGACGCGGCGATAATCTTGGAACCATTCTCCAACTCTAAAGATCTTTTATTCCATGATACAATACCTTGTTGCATCCACTTTGGCAGTTTCTCGTATGCAAACTGTAACCTACTTAATAGATCCTGTGCAGTTGATGCTTTGTTGGCTAGAATAGCTATGTTAACATTGTCGTTAAACACAGCATAATGTAACAAATATGAAACACAAGTAGTAGATTTACCTGTCTGACGAGGCATCCTACAAATGTTGAATCGGTTTCCATGAAAGTTATTAATCAACTTTTCCTGGAATGGGTACATCTTGAATGGTATCTCACCATGGTCAAGAGAAACAATCTTGATATAGTTCTTAGCAAAATACACAGGATCCTGTTTGCACTTGATAAACTCAAGTACTTGATCCTGCGAGAATTCTACGGCTACATTAGCCTTTTTGAGATTGGGATTACCAAGATATACCTGATCACTCATAAAAAAATCAAATTTTTGCTAAACTTGCTACGACTTCTTGTTGTTTGAGATAAAGTTTAAAATAAGCTTTTGCAAACTCTATTGCTTCTTCTCTATCTAATTTATCTATGACCCTTGACTGCTGTTCATAGATCAACATTTTATTGATATCTTCAAGTACAATTTCAGAAGGGTCAATGTTCATTTTACTTACCTTGAATAACTACTATTGGTTTAGATGGATCAGTAGGACTTGGATACCACTGCATTATAACTGCGCCTGGATAGAACTTCTCAATTTCCGCTTTTACTTCATCTCTTGATGGTTTTTTCATTGATGGGAAGAAAAGTTGAAGACTCATCATTGGTCTACCTCTCCATGAGAAGAGTATAGTATAAACATTACCAGTAGATTGTAGTCTTTGATAGTCTTCGGTTCTCAATTGTCCAGGTTGGATGACAGAATCAGCAAGTGGTGAAGATGGGCCACTTAACTTCTTCATTGCAGCAGCCTTTTCTCCTGCATTAGTTGTGCCCTTTGCAAGGTTTCTAATCTTTGCAGTTCTTTGTGCCTGTCTGTGGCCACCACCAATCTCAAAACTCACATTTTCATTTGCTGGATGAATCTCATTTGGATCATAAGGATTCGGATCTAATGATGCAGGTATTGAGAACATCTTCCAATAACCTTCACCATATTTGCATTCTTTTGCAGTTTGTTTTTTCTTACACTTTGGACAATATCTTACAACCTCTCCCATTTCTTGGATTTGTTGTTTGGTTGTTCCCGTTACAATTGGATCTGGTTTGATGATATCTACAAACTCATACTCAGTTGCTTTAAAGTCATCTCTCCAATTGGAGAACTCATAACCTTCTTTCTGAGTCTTGTTGCCCCAGTTCTTTGCACCAACTTTACGGCACTTAACTAATGCACCAGATGCATATGCAGAAGGCCAAACCTTATAACGAGATTTTACCTTTGAGTAACATGCGTCTTTCTCTTCAGTCGCAACCATCTTAGCCTTACCCTCTCTGTCGGGATTTGGGTCTTCTTCATTTTTGCGACGGAATGCTTTTTCCTCTTCCTTATCGGAGAGAGCTGCCTTCATTTTGCTGGAACCACACTTTGGTTTTGTGGTTTGTCCTGGTTGTTTTGCACAGGGTTTTCCTGCGTATTTACCGCCCAGTTGAACCCAACCAGGGGTGCCATCAGAAGCGCGACTCTTAGTAAACCAGTCACGCAAAGAATTATCACCACTTTTGTTTTCATTAATAGACTCCTCCTTCACACAATTGGGAACTACTTTTTTTCCCTTCTTTTTCATTCCAAGTTGTTTATATCCATCCCAACATTTTTCTTCAATTTTTTTCTTACGGCCTTGACAATGAGCTTTCTGAGAAAATCCTTTTGGATTATCGCAATCAATTGACTTCTTATATTTCTCAGACCAATCTTCCTTTACTTTTTCCACCTTTTTTAATTTGGAGTAATAGTTTGGAAGTTCGTCAAGATGTTGGAGTGCAATCTCTTTTGCTACTTGATTATCAGTAGTATGTTCATGTTCAACTTTCATCCCCATCTCAAGCTGTTTTTCAATTACTGATGGAGATACTTTATGCTTTTTTGCGATTTCTTCTACCGACTTATACGACTTGAATGATTCTTTTACTTCCTTCTTTTTCTCAGTATCATCTTCGCCACCATCCATGTGGTCAGCTACTGTATCAAGATACTCAGATGCCTTAGTGATCTTGGATTGAACCCATGCTTCAAGATCACCCTCACCTTTGAGGTGACGCATCAATCTTTCAATCGCAGATTTTGCAGTCTTAAGTTCTCCACGAGCCATGGAAAACTCAAAGTCTTCTCCGAGAGGTGCGATAGTTTCTAGGTCTGAGAGAATAGACCATTCCTTAAAGGTGAGTTTATCCATTTTACTATTGATTGGTTAAGTTTTTCTTACCTTGTGCAATTACCTGGTCTCTAGTCATACCAGTCTTCTTCATTTTTGCCTCGCCACCACCGGCAGCAAAGTCATCCATTGGTTTCTTTGCTGGTGCAGCTGCTGCAGGTTTATTCAATCTATTAGCAAAGTCTTGCTTTGCCTTTGCATCCATTGCTCTCCTACCTGCGTGAAGAACATCACTCACACTACTTCCAGACCTCAACGCTGATTTACCACCACCAGCTTTGAGTGCAGCGTGACCACCTCTATCGGAGAACGCTTTTGAACCAATTTTATTAGCTTCTTTTTCTCTATTCAGTCTAGCTTGATTGGCAATTACGGATTTGGGAACTTGACTTTGTTTCCAAGCCTCATCAATAGAATACGCTTCCGCACAGAACTCTTTGAAGGATTTCATATTACTTTTAGTGGTCTATATTTTATTTAGGGAGATCCCCACCCATAGACCCTTTGAGGAACTTTTGTAGTTCTGCGGTAGATCCTAAGAACACTGCGTTGTTAGTAACACTAGTTGGCGCAGAAGACTTCTGTTCCTGGTTAATATCTTTCATTTTCTTTTGAAGATCAACCAATTTATCTGTAACATCTCCAACATTCTTAATCAGTTGTCCTGCAACTTCATACGCTCTTGGAGAATCAGATTCTTGTGCAAGTTCTAGAATACCATTAATGGCTTCTTGACCTTTCTCAATAATTGAGTAGAGTTGTCCTCTAGAATACTCATAGTCTTTTTGGAGTTGATCTACAGTCTCTGTAGGTTTTTTTATTTCAGCAGGCTCCGTCTTGACAATCTCTGATTTGATCGGAGTTGTCTCAATATCTAAAGCTTTATCAATGTCTTCAAAACTCATACATCAGTTCCCTTAGTGGTACTATAAATTTTACCGTCACCAAAATCATAACGAGACTCACTAAATCCAAAGTCATCGTCAAGATCAATCAATTCATCATCAGCATCATTAATTACATTGATTGCAGTTCCTGATGCATGTGTGGTGACAACAGTATTGTCTTGACCTCTGTTTACAAGTAGAGTGTTGCCTGTAATCTTACGAATAAACATCGACTCTTCATCAATCTGTATATATGAATTGATGATTAATGCTGTTGCGTCAGAAACATTAAACTGTGTTTTTTCATCGTCAAGATCTTCAGCAATTACCGTAATTTCGTCATTATTATAATCTTTAATTGCTCTAGGCTCCGCAACATACCTTAGTTGTCTAGAAGCATTAACTCTGTTAGTATCTGAATAATAATCTACTTGCACTTGTTTAATCAGAGCTTCATTTCCATTTCCAACTGGCCCAAATAGATGCGTTTTTGCAGTAAAATCTAATGTATAAATTAATATTCTTCTAGTCGTAAAGTCCCCTTCATACTGATCATCCATTGATATTCTTTCAAGGATCATTGGAATATCTCTTTTTTCTCCAATACTCGATACCAAATCTACTGTTAAATTCAAGTGCGGTTGAAAATACGGTAAAATCTGTTCTACAACTTGTAACGCATCTTCATTTAATTTGGACATTATTGAAAGTCTAAAGTTTACATTATATGGAACAGGCATGAATACCTTAGTTAATTCATCATTATTTGTTTTATCAATAGTTTTGAAAGTTTGCATCGTTGATGACTTTCTTGAAGAATCATACTGAATTCCCGTCATTTCAAATGACATTCTTGGAAGAGTAATTGCAACTCTTTTCTTTAAATCTGGAACTTGTTCAATTCTTGCTAGAAACTTCTGAACCGGTCCATAAGCAATCGGAACAGTAATGATACTAAAATCATCTCCTGCATTATCTTTATGTTTTATTTTAATATCATTAAAAAGTGTTCCGAAAGCAACAATAGTCTTTCTCAATATTTCGTGATAAAAATAATTTGATATCATTACAAGTTTCTTAAAATGTATTAACTATTTAGAATTCTCCAAATGGGTTCTTCTGACTAAAATCAAGAATTTGGTCAGCAGCCATTTCTATTTCAATATTTTCTGCATAGAGATCTAAGAATTCATTTGTTTGGACTGTTGAAACTTTATAACTTCCTGCTGCACCAACGATAGACTCTCCTCTTGCAAAATTGCCGTCTACAACAGCAACTTTAAGAACCCTGTTTACATAATCCCAACTCTTAACATATCCAGTAGTTCCCGTTCTAGTTCCAGTAACAACTTCATTATAATCATAATCTCCAAATGTAGTCGCAGTAGGATCTGTGAAGGATATTGTTGGGGTAAATGTATAACCAGCACCAGCATTAGAATAACGAACAGAAACTACCTGTCCATTGGAGTTTACAACTACTTCCGCCTGGGCATTATTGATATTAGAAGATATTCCAGTACTTGTTGGAATAAAGATTCTTTGGATAGTTACTTGTGGTGTTGTAGTGTATCCAACCCCACCAGAAGATAGTCCGATTGTTCCAAGAACTCTCGTATTAATAACAGCAGTTGCAATTCCCCCACTTCCTCCACCTCCAGAAATAGTTACGATGGGGGGTTCCGTATATCCAAATCCAGGATTTGTGATAAGGATTCTATCAATAGATAATTTTTGGTTAGATGATCTACTAGTCATAATCGCAACAGCTGTTGCAGTCAATCCGCCAACTGGTGCAGTAGAAATTGAAACTATAGGTGCCGAGGTATATCCATAACCATCATTGATTAAATCTAAGTATTGAACTGATTTGGAAGATGGATCTGTTGTTGCAAATCCTACGGAAGCTACTGCAGTTGTTGCACCAGAACCAACCATTTGGATAGTGTAAACATTTCCAAGATCCTTAATAGATTCATTAATTTCAATTCCTGCAGAATCAACTTCTGGGACATCAATAATTTCATCTTCGTATTCAAATCTTTCACATCTCAGTTCATAAACGTATAAATTATTGAGTTGATAAAATGGTTTCTTACCCTCAACATATTTAATTTCAAATAAAGACTCATCAAGAGGAAACCAAATCAAATCTCCTTCTTGAGGTCTATAAGCAACTTTTCTTTCATCTTCTGGCCATAATTTTAATAAAGGTGAAATGAAATCGTCATATCTTTCCTTTGAAATCACGAGATTGATTTCATCGTTACTTCTAACACCAAACTTTGTAAGAAGATCTCCATTACCACTGAATCCTTCAAAGTTCATTAAATAAGCTTCAATACGAAAACTATCATCAAACTTTGATGCAGTGACTTCTTTGATGACCGTATTTTCCCCAATAATCCTTCTAGGCATGTATAGAACATCTTGTCCATACATTTTGAGTTGTTCGTTAATTAAATCTTGAATAAGTCTCTGTTCACTGGGAGACCCCTGAAGAAAATAAGAATTGAGTGGTGACATATTAACCTATGAGATCAAGTGGTGGTAGTTCGTACTCGTCCTTAAGTTGTTGTTCCAATTTTTCTACTTCCGCAACACCATCGTCATAAATTTGTCTTCCATTCAACTGAACTCCACCTGGAAGTAAGACTCCATTGAATTTAATCATGTTCTGTCCCCACTGTTTCTTAATCAGAGCCGTGAGGTATTTCTTCAACCACCAATCGTTGTAGAGTTTTGGTGCATCTGAAGGATCCACAATTCTATAACAATCAATAATTACATATTCATTTTCACCTACTTCAGACCAATCAATATCTAGATATAACTTGTGATTTTTCTTGTTAAAACGAATCTGTGCATGAGGATTTAAGAGGAAATCTAGATCCTCCAAATATCTCTTAACCATTGCGTAATTGAGAAGATCCAATGCACCATAATAATAAACATCATTCAAGAATAATTGATATTTAATATTAAATAAACCATCTGAAACTGTACTTGAATTTATCTTAAGAATATTATTAACACCAATGATTGAATCTGGAAGTGGAAGATAATTGACTCCTTCCACATAAGTAAGAGAAGTTAGTCCAGCTCCAACGACACTACCTGAAGTAGATGCAGAACCTACTGGACCTGGTTGAGCTAAGGTTGTTTTAGTTGCTGGAGTAAGTTTATGTTTTAGAAATACTCTGTCTATCCCATCATAATGACGTTCATGATAATATTGAATTGCATCATCTATCAAGTTGTCAATCTGATCATCGTCTACATTTATTTCTAAAACCGGCTTACCTAGTTGTTTGAGGCAGTAATCTTTCAATTCCGCTCTACTAGATGGCTGCGCCATAAAAAAATACCCCTAGTTTCCTAGAGGTATTTATAATTTATGGGTCGAGTTTTCACTCTCCCTTTAGTTTTTTAATTTCATCACGAAGTTCGTTGATTTGAACTTGTTGTTCTTTAATTGCTTCAATTAGTAATGCAGTTATATTTGAATATGCAACTGATTTATGACCATTTCCGTCCGTTGTGACGAGTTCTGGTACAACTTCTTCAACTTCTTGTGCGATGACACCAATTTCAGTTCCGGGGGTCTCAAGTCTTTCAAACGTTACGCCACGCATGTTGAGAACCTTATCAAGAGCATCTTGAATGGTTTCAATATTCTTCTTGAATCTTACGTCAGAAGAAGCAGTTACGGTTCCTCCAACCGTCATATTGTTATTTGAAAGATCAATTTGCATGGGCCATACGGAGTTGACCTGTGCAGGAGTTAATGTATCGTTTCCACCACGTTTTACATAGAATATACCAGCGTTGTTCTCAATCATTGCTGAGGCACTTGCAGTTGCTCTCAGATAATAGATTGGAGCAGAAGCTCTTAGTTCTACTAAACCTTGTGCAAGTCTGTTATTTGTGTCAGCAGTAATATCATGAGTAGCTGCTCTGTGAGTTGTTGCGTCAACTCTTGCACCAGTAATGTTACCAGAAGCATCTCTAGCGACAATTGTGTTCGCTGTTGCGGCAGTTGCAGAATTTAATCCATCAAGTAAATCAGCACTTAAATTGGTTACGGTAGTTGTTGAAGTAACTGTTAGTGGAGCAGTTCCAGTTGCAACCGTAGATGTTAAAGTTGTTGCCGAAAGAGCACCAACAAGGGTTAGCGCGCCTGCGCCCGTGAGAGTTGCAGCAAGAGTTGTTCCACCATACCACTTAAATGATTGTGTAGTAGTTGGAACTCCAGACCATAAACTACCACTTTCAATACCAAAAGCATAATCCGCAGCAGAAGCGGTAATCGCATTATTGAGAACAATCTTAGCGCCAGCACTTCTATTGGTGAATGCAGGTGCAGCCGAACCAGTTGTTCCAAAATCAATCCAGTTACTTGTGGCTCCAGAGAATGTCAAATCTCCAACTGTTGTTGATCCAGCGGCATTAAGGGTTATTTTACCTGCAGTAAAGTTTCCTGAAGTATCTCTGGCAACAATATTCGCGGTTCCGTTTGTATAAGTTGAAGAGGATAATAAACCATTATGTAACTGTGCATTTAAATTTGTAACCTCAGTAGTTGAAGTGATTGATAATGGAGCAGTACCTGAAGCAATGTTAGAAATTAATCTAGTACCAGTTACTGTGCCTGTAAATGAAGCATTTCCAGAATTTCCGAGAGTAAATACATCAGTTCCACTTGCGTTTCTACCAATTAAACTGGTCGTAAACTGTAAATATAGGTTATTTGAAGAGAATTGAATCTTACCAGCCTTTTCTCCAGTCCAAGTTCCAGTAGTGAAAGAGATATCATGATTTGCAGCGACTGCTATTGACTGTGTGGTTAATAGTCCCTCTAAAACTGGTGTAGTTGTAAGTGTATATGCAGAACCATTGCCAATAAGTACGGCTCCAGCAGATGGAGCAGCTGCCAATCCAGTTCCACCTCTTGTTACAGGAATTGTTCCTTGGTGATTAGTAACATCTAAATGATAAGCGGAGTTATTTCCACCCAATGTAGCAGCGTCAACATCACCACCAGCAGTAGAAGTTTTAATTTGAATTTGGCCATCACTTCCCACATTAAATGTAGATGTCTTAAATTGAGCAACACCTAAGGTTGAATATGCATCAATTGTGGGTAGACATCTGTTAAGTCTAATTTCAACATTACCATAATAAGTATTAATTCCAACTCCAAAAGGAGCATTATCTACAGAAGTCGCAAAAACTTGAACTGGTTGTGTAGTACCAAATCCAACCGATCCAACTGCCTTAGCCCACTTAGAATCACCTCTTAGATAAGTTTCATTGTTTGCACTTCCACTACCAGCAAGTCTTGTTGTATTAACAACACCGGATATGATGTTAGAAGCATCAATATCACCACCACCAACTGCTGCCCAGTTTGTAGACTCTTGTCCAGATGTATTAACAACATCTGTGAAACTTATATTTTGTTTTGTATAAGAAACAATACCAGTTCCATTGGTTCCCAATGAGATTGGGTCTAAAATTAGACCATTAATAGAAGCAAGAGCAGCATTTCTACTTGGATGTAGTGTAAAACTATTTGTGGTTGCAGAACCTACAAAGTAGTAATATCCAGTAGTGAGTCCAGTTGGTAGTGATCCCACTCCAGCAGCCGCATTAATTTGAACAGGATCTCCCTGCGTAAATCCATGATTAACAAGAATAAGTTGTTGCGTGTTGGTAACAACACCAACTCTTGTAAAGGACTGAACACCGGTTCCAGAAGCCGTTAAATCAATTTTAGAATCAGCGCCGACGGCATAGTTTGAGTGAATAGTATAAGAACCAATTCCGACTTTTTTAACATAATAGATTGTATCTGCAATAAGAGGAGATATTACAGTACCAGTAGTAGTGTATTTAACCGGATCGCCATCACCAAATGGTTGGAATGTACTTGTAATTCTATCATTAGTAAAGTCTACATTACCACCGACATCAATACCAGTACCAGTGAAGGAGAAACTGGTACTAATTCCAAGATCAGTGGAAATAGCAACTGCATTTCTATCTACAATATAGTCTGGAAGTGCCGTTGTTGGAGCAAATTTTACACCGTTTAAAAGATTAATATAAAGTCTAGTTTCTACGCTAGCAATTTGAACTGTAAAGTTTGATCCACCAGTTCTACCTCCAATTGGTGTGGGATCATTAACTGTTAATACATCATTAACAGCAAAATAACGTCCTCCAGTATTAATAGCAACTGCTTGAACTGTTCCAGCAGCACTAACTGTAATTGTACCAGTAATTCCTGTACCAATACCACTAGCAGTATCAAATCTTACTCCAGTATAAATTCCTGCCTGAGTATATCCAGATCCACCAGTAATATTCTTAAGTGTTAGTGCAACACCTCTAACAAGACCTGTAGTACCATATCCAACATTAGCAAATGTTAATCCAGTATTTGTTGCAATACCAAGATTGGTATTGACTCCAATATAAGGAGGTCTTGTAACAATACCGGTAACTTCTCCTTGGTTTAGAACACTCTTAACTACATCACCATCTTCGAAATTATATACAGTATTATTATTTAAAATTAAATATTGAGAATATGTGTCACTAACAAGTACATATGGGGATTGTGGTTCAACAACGGTATCACCATTTCCCAGTTTTGTAACTGGAACTTGGTTATGTAGTTGTAGTCTACCAAAGTTATATGGAGTTCTATAATAGTTGGAAACTTTTGGTGGAATGAGGTCAGAGTTAATTTGTCCAATTGCATTTAATTGAACAATCGCGTTTGGAATTGCGTTGGTTGATACTGATTTATCAATAAATCCACCAAGTCTATTATTTAAGAATGTTCTAATAGCTAACTGAGTGGAAACTCTCTTATTAAGTGGTCCTCCTAGTTCATTATCACCCATTCCTCCATCTGCGGAGAATTCTTCGATCGCAATACCACCAGAAAGTGATAATCTAATAGAATCAAGAGTACCAATGGTTACGGTATTATTAAAGATAATGTTACCAGTTCTATTGAATGCAGTAATAAAATCACCAATCTTAAAGTCTCCAAGTTCGTTAGTACCAGATGAGTAAACACGGCCACCTCTTTCACTAACTTGTTCAGACTTCGTTACTGTTCTACCTCCATTTTGTGGAAGAGCATTATAGTCAATACCTGAACCAGAATATTCCCATGTATGAGAAGAAGAGTTAATAATAGATGGTCTGTGCCAGTGTAACTTATAAGTTTCTGGTAGATTTTGAATACCCTGGATTGATTGTCCAGGTAAAGTGGAATCAATCTTGGAATTAGTTGTCCAATAACTGGTAATTCCAGCTACAACTGTTACTCCAACTCCAATCGGTGTCTCACTGTGATCTTCTAAATCAAGTACGGTCAATCCATTTGAAACCGCAAAGTTTCTTCTAGTTCCCTGAGAAAGTTCAACAGAAACGAGTAATTTTCTAGTGGTTTGACTATAAGTAACGGCAATACCGAGGGCTGTTCCGCCGACAACTGTTTGTGTAATTTCTCTACCAGATACAAAGTTGCAGGTAGTTCCAATACCAGCTGCAAGAGTTAACTCTTGATATGTATTATGTCTATCAATAACGGAAGATGCGAAGAACTCAAAAGTACTCTTCTGAATAGTATGAATACCAGTAGAAGCAGAAGTTAAATCAACAATTCTTGTTAAACTATCATCTTCAGCAAGTCGGAAACTATTAGAATCCACGTAAATAACATAATATTGGTTACCATTAACAAGACCTCCAATAATTCTATTTGGAATTACTTGTTCATCACCAAAGTAAACTACTGTATCTCCATTACTAAATGGATGACTATTGATATTAATAGTATCCGCAGAAATATTAACTACTCCACCAGCAGTAACTGCAGTTCCAACAAATTCGGAAGTTACTGGAGATGCCTTAAAGTTTGAAGTTACATCTTGGTTTGCATTGTTAAAGATTCTTGCAACATATAAATCTTGATCAGATCTACCCAAACCAACAATCTTCAGAGTAGTTAATCCACCTGAAGTACCAGTTGCAGCAATTCTTCCTCTATCAAAAGCAAATGAATTTGGACTGAATCCAGTAGATCTTAGAGCATATAGTCCAAAGTTTGTTGCAGAGTTTGTAATGGATAGATATCCACCAGACTGCGTTAGTGAACCATATCTGCAGAAGATTTGGAAACAAGAAACAACCTGTGCATAACCATCATTGATAGTTCTCCATCCAATACCACCAAAGGAAACCATGGTAAATGCAGCAGCAACCATGGACTTACCTTGTTCTGGTTGATCGCCAACTAGAGGGGTTTCAGCTTCCTGTTTAATTAGAGGAGTGTTGGGTGATTGTACTTTAGAACCATCAACAAGAATACCATTTGCACCTAAGAAAGATAGAATAGAACAGTTCTGGATATATGGCGATCTTGTAATGAGTGGTTTGTCACTCTTAGTTGCATATCCAATTCTAGAAGTTAGAGAATCATTTGGATCATCAAATGCTATCGCATAATTCCAAGTACTTAATGGCACACCTGCGGCATCAATACGATCCTTCATTGCAAAACCAGTTACATATACACCATTTCTTACACGGAATAAATCTTTGCCGTTATTTAATGGCCTAATAATCGTATTTCTTAAGTTATCGCCAACAATTGCAACGTCATCATATAGAAGAATTGGGTTGTCTTCTATATATTCACCAGCTTCAACGATGATGCAAACTGGTTTGGATTGTGTTTGTGGGAATACTTTAGTTGGTGAAGCGGTTGTTCCAAATCCTACGATTGTAGTGATAATTCCAACATAGTTAACAATCGCACTTCTTACATCTGCACAATCAGTAAGACCCAAATTAACTGAAGTAATTCCTGACAAACTTCCACTTAATACTGCACCCGTCAAAATTCCTACCAGAGAATCAATAGTAGAACGAGTGTTTGCACAAACATTTACATTCTTGTTTGTTGATCCAACAGAAACATCATTTTGAATTGTTAGATCTTGATAATTTAGCCAGTTAACTACTGCACGTTTTGCATATTTTCCTAGACTTGTAAATGCATATGCAGAGGCAACTTCTTCACCTAGTAATCCGTTTGTCTTTGCAGCACCTGCACCATCAAAGTATCTCTTAGTTGCATAAACAGTATGTTGATTTGTACCATAAGCAACGTCCTGTGCAATAGCATCAACAATATATCCAAGATCTCTAGCACACTTTCTACCGCCAACAACGTTAGTTGATCCAATGCCAACTTCAAATCCAGAAACATTTTTAACATTATATGTTGAATTAACAACAAAATAACCATAATTTGTTGTTGTACCTATTCCAGCAGTACTACCTGAACCGATTGCTGTTGTAACAATTCCGGTAAGAGTAGTAATAGTGGATTGAACATTAGAACAAGAAGAAGGATCAGTGTTAAATCCTGTTACTGCATCAGCAGTAATGGTTAAATCTCTTTGATTGAGTTGGTTTGTTATAGCCAACTTCATGTAATCCCTTGCCTTTTCAAATGCATAATTTGATTCTGTTGTCTCACCTACTAGTCCGTTGGTAATTGGTTGACCTAATACGTTAAAATAGAATCCAGTGAAGGAACGAACGTAGTTATTACCACCGGTAAATACGTCAGTAGCGACTGCCTCAATAAAGAGACTTAGATCTCTTGCACACTTAGTAGATCCAGGAGAAGATGTGGATCCAATTCCAGAAGTTGCAATTGCGCCTGCAGAACCACTAATTAATAAATTATCAATGTTATAGTAACCAGTGTTTATACCTGTTATTCCATTAGAAGTACCGGCACCAATAGTTACTGTAACGATTCCTACGAGAGAATCGATATTAGATCTTACATTTGCACAAGAAAGGGTACTTCTATTATAATTTGTAAGTGGATCTGGAGTTAAATATAGATTCTGATAATTTAGGTTATTTGTAATTGCCATCTGCATGTATCCAGATGCAGACTTGAATGCATATACGGACTCGTCTCTTTCTGTGGATCCAATTCCTGTTGGATTTCCGTTACTATAGTAGTAAAGAGCAAACTCTCTAGAATACTTATTACCTCCAGTAAATACGTCAGTTGCAACAGCATCTACTAAGTATCCTAAATCTCTAGCGCACTTACGTCCTCCTGAAGATCCGGTACTTCCAACGCCAACAGAAGCAAAATATCCATAATTAGCTGCCGGTAAGGATGAAGTATTTCCTGCTCCAATAGATACTGTTACAATACCTACAAGAGTGGTTACGTTATTTTGAACATCAGTACATGCAATTGTACTGGTAACTCCAATAGTCGCACCTCCACTATTGTATAGTGCAGGTCCAGTAGTAATTCCACGGTCTTGGTAATTTAATTGGTTAGATACTGCACCTCTCATCAAGGTCATTGCAGATCTAAATGCATAGATTGATTGCGATTCTTCACCTATTAAACTGGTTGTTCCGATACCGGCAAAATAAAATCCGGTAAATTCTCTAGAGTAACTATTACCTCCAGTAAATATGTCAGCAGAAATAGCATCAACAAAATACCCAAGATCTCTAGCACATTTTTTGAGTCCAACTGGATTTGTTGTTCCTACACCAACACTAGAACCAACTTCCCATAAATCATAAAGACCTAGATTTATAGCTGGGAAGGTACTAGTATTTCCTGCACCAATTGCAACAGTAGCTATACCAGTTAGAGTTGCGATGGTATTTTGAACATCTGTACATGAAGAAGGACTGGTATTGGAAACATTAGTACCTCCTCCATAAACAGTTGGTCCAGCAGTTACTGTTAAATCTTGGATTGTGAGTTGGTTTGAAACTGCGGACTGCATTCCAACTCTTGCTTGATCGAAAGCAAATCTCGTTTGAACTTCTTCACCAGCTAAACTTGTAGAACCTACACCAACAAAATAGAATCCAGTGAATTCTCTAACGTAGTTGTTGCCTCCTGTAAATACGTCAGCAGAGATAGCATCGACAAAATATCCAAGATCCCTCTTACACTTATCTTGTGTAGAAGTTACTTCTGGATATTGATAAACCGTGGCTTCCCAAGCATTATCAATGATTTGTTGTTTGTTTTGTTGGATTAAACGGTATGCATCTGCATAACGAGATCTTTCCGTTGTTTGAGCTTCTCCTGGTACATAGAAATCGGAATATCCAACGGCTACAGAAGCAAGAGCCTTATCTACAATTTCTTGTTTGTTCTTCTGAATTAATCTATATCCATCATAATATCTAGATCTAGCATTTGTTTCTGGATCACCTGGGAAATAGAATGGATTTGAAGAATCAACATAAACTGCAACAGAAGCAAGAGACTTATCTACAATTTCTCTCTTATTTTCGACAATTAAACGATATGAATCGTAATATCTAGATCTTCCGTTTGATGCTGCATCTCCGGGGAAATACCAACTTGAGGGGAAACCTACAGCAACAGATGCAAGAGACTTATCTAAAATTTCTTGATTATTAACTGTAATTAATTTATGTGCATCGTAATATCTCGACCTTTCATTACTTTCAGTTTCTCCTGGGAAGAAGAATGTTGATCCTACCCCGACAGCAACAGAAGCTAAAGATTTATCAATAATTTCTTGTCTATTTCTAACTATTAAATTTCTAGCATCTTTTGATCTATGGAAATAATTTGCATTGTTGTTAAGTGGATCGGAAACTTGGTCATAGTCAAATGATTGAGATACTGTAGTTTGATATAATGTTGGAGGAGTTTGATTGTTAATACAGTATTGAGCAATAAATTTTAAATAGTCTAACGCAAATATTACTAACTCTTCTTCACCATCAACGTAAGATTCATCTGGATCTGCAACGATATTCCAATAATCAAATCCATTTTCAACTGATTTAGAGTTTCCACCAAATCTAACATCATATGCTAGAGCATCAATAGCATTTCCTATTCTCGTTCTAAACGTGGATTGCTCATAATCTGGATAATCTGTAGCAATATTTTCAAAATTAAATTCTAAGTATGATATTACTTCCTCTTGCATGAAGGTCTTATTGGCATCCAATAAGTCTCCAGCATCAAGATATCTTTGTCCTGGAATTACAAAACTATCAAAAGAAGCTAACTGAGCAGCTCTCTTAATTGTTCTAACTGGTAGAGATTTGCCATTATAGGCATCATCACCATTTTGTGCGGAAACATAATATCTATTTTCAAAAAGACCCGCACCATTAGTAGTAAATCCTAATGTACCATCCGGATTCAATCCTAACAATTGTCCAGCAGTACCTTTAGTTGCTGGTAGAGTTAACGTATAGTTAGTTGCAACTCCAGAATTTGAAAGTTCAATTTTTACGGATTTGTCCTGATCATCCAACTGTGTATTAATTCCAACAAAGGTAAGAGTACTTACACCTACCCTATTAAATGTAGTTATACCTGTATATCTTACATTGGATCCAACTAGATTTGTAATTGTACCAGTATCTGAAATAAAGGTTGAAACACCAGTAATTGTAGCATCATCACCAGAAATACGAATCGATGCACTTCCTACAGTAAGAACACCAGTAATTCTTGCGTCACCTTCAATGATTACGTCAGTATTTCCAATACCAACAGTCATACTGCCGATAGTTGCAATACCACTATAATTGATGTCAGAACCATTCAAGTAAGTTATTACACCAACAAATGATTCTAATCTTTGTATAGTGCCAACTCCAGTTGCATTAAAATAGGTCGCAAAACCAGTATTTGTATATGATGTACTAATAAATGCTGTACCTAATGTTGAGAATCCTACTCTAGATGTTGTGGTAACTCCAGAATTTATATAAGCATCACCAATCCAAACTTCATCGATATTACCTACAGTACCAACTCCAGTCGAATAATACAAGTCATTAACATAAGCAACACTAGAAACGCCTATAGTAGTAACAACTCCCGAATTTATTCTAGCATTATTAATCCATGCAGTGTCTTGAATATGGACTTCCGTAGTAACACCTACGTTAATATATGCATTAGTAATTGAGCTTGTCTGGGAGTTGAAACTTGTAGCTATACCCGCGTTTACATTAAGATCGTTTACATTCGCAGTTTCTATATTGACATCAGTAACGATACCAGAACTTATATAAGCCTGATCTACATGCAAATTTGTTACATTTAAATCAGTTATTATACCAGAAGCAGAATATAAATTAGAAACTGATAAATTTGTTGTATATAAATCTGTAATTATACCGGAAGCAGAATATAAATCAGAAACTGATAAATTTGTTGTATATAAATCTGTAATTATACCTGAAGATATGAAGGCATTTGTCGAAAGTAAAGTATCCGCTGTCAATCCTGTAATAATGCCAGTAGTAACATATAGATCATCAATATATGCACTTGAAATTCCTGCTGTTGTTAAAACTCCAACATTTATGTATACATTATCTATAGAAGCTGTTGAAATTCCGGCAGAAGTTATGATTCCAGAATTGACAAATAATTCAGCAATATTTGCACTTGAGATTCCAACAGTTGTTAAAATACCAACATTTATGTATACATTATCTATAGAAGCTGTTGAAATTCCGGCAGAAGTTATGATTCCGGAATTAATAAAAGCATCTTGTGTGTAAGAAGTTAAAATTCCAGCTTCGCCAATTACAGCTCTAACCGAGTCTAAGAAAGGAGCTATTACCTCCCCGGCAAGTGTGTCGGTAAAGACAATATCAGCGGTAATTATTCCAACAACATTGTTATGTGGTGATGATACTTCAATGCTGCCGATACCAACTGATAGTACTGTTGCACCTACACCGATATAGTCGGAAATTGGTTCAGTAACAAGATAACCTGGTCTAATATTATTTGTAGCAATTCCAGTAATAACATATGGATCAAGTTCATCCAGAGTACCCTGTCTTACAACTTCTGGATCATAAAATATATTTAAACTTCTTGCCGCTATATTACCCTCAAGAAGAGAGTTACCTACTACTACTAATTTATAGTCATTGGTTGTAGTTGTACCAATTCCGATAAAAGCCTTATTTACAATTCCTTGTTCAACAGTTGAGCCAAATCCAGATCCAACTAAATAGTGACCGCCTGGGTTTACCCCATCATGAACAACCGCTACATCATATGTAGTATCAATAGTTAATTCGCCAACCGCTCCTGTAAAGACCTGGTGTTCTGCTGTGGTTCCTCTTCTAAGCTGTACCTGCTTGGTCATAGTACTATACGACTCAAATTACTATTTCTTCTGATATATTTATCAGATAAAAAATTAAATGATAACTACATAAGTTCTTGGAATTTGGAATGGATTATTAATGATAGATGCAGAAATTTCCTGTATATAAATTGTACCAATTCCAATATAAGTAGATTTCGATAAGGATTCGAATCCTGAAGAGAAGGTGAAGAGACTTCCCGTTGTATCATCATATATTCTTGAAACAGATTCATTAGAAGATCCAAGAACATTAATTGTACCAAACCCATCTGGAGCCGGAATAAAGATAATATCTGGATATACAAGTTGTCCAGAAAGTGTTATGACTCCAGATCCAACTTGAGAGTATGTTGCAATTTCCGAGGTAATTGCAGTTCCATCTAACGTAAATAGTCCAATACCAACAACTGGATAATCAGATTCTATAGAAGTTGTTGCAGATCCATAGATTTGCAGAATAATCGTGGATTCTGGAGTTTGTGCTGAATAAGACTCGGATTTACCAGATAAAGCAAATAGACTTCCAGATCCACTATAAACATTCGACTCACTTTCAAGAGTAGTACTGGTAACAAATATTGTTCCTATTCCAGACTCGGAATGGGTCAGTTTAATATTTTGATATGTTCCAGATAATGTATAGAGTCCAAATCCAACATATTCATGTAAATCGGACTCTGCAGTTATAGCACTTCCATTAAATTCAAATAGGATTGTATTTTCTTCAGGATTTGCAATAAAGGATACATATGCAGAATCTTGACTATCGGATGTAATTTCTTCACTATCACATGTATCATAATCGTTATCTACATTATGTTGTACAAATCTAAATAGTCCTCTTGCCGGATAATTTGGAATAAAGAATGTGCTTGAATTTCCACTAAGATTTGTAGATCCAGATCCTTCGTAACTATTAGTGATCGATTCTTTAATGAATCCATTGATAACATAAAGTACTTCTGTTTCTGGAGTTTGTGCGGAGTATACTTCAAAACTCGTTCCAGAAATACTAAAGAGTTGAATATTTTCTGGATCTTGTAACGAGAAACTTTCCTGTGCAGACGCCGATATCGTTAAAGTTCCAGATCCAAAATATGCATCCGTTTCGGAGTAAGAACCTTCACTAATTTCAAATCCGATTATAATAGATCCATTATTATCGAAAGTTATATCAGTTTCATCAAATGTATCAGACTCTGAATCAAATGTACCTAGAATCTGACGTTTTCCAAGATAAACTGTTCCAGATCCAACATAACTATCAATTTCAATCTCAATAATAGGTGAAGTTTGTTGAGATATGAATATAGTTCCCGATGTTCCTGGATTTACATCATTGCCATAATATCCATAAACCGCGATTTCTCTTGTAGAGGCAATTCCAGAAATTGTTGTAATACCGGAAGAAATATAACCCTTTCTAGTATAGCTCCAAGACTTACCAATTCCAAGGGGAGCATAAGGATATTGAACTTGTGGACTAAATCCGGTAATTACATTAAATAATCCAGTTCCAGTATATGGAGTTAATGGGCTATACTTAGCAAGATTATTAGTTTGATCAAATTTAAATGTACCAATACCAGAACCAGAGTTGAAATCACCAATTCTAAATCCATATCTATTGGAATATGTTTTAGCGTCACGAGGATTTCCATCTCCATCTGGGAAGGTTCCAACTCCAACTCCAAACTGAATTCCAGTTGTCCCGATACCAATATTCTTTTCAATACCATAATGAGGTATTAATCTTACTTCTGGATGTACTAGAGGAGTATTACTAAAGGTAAGTGGAGGTGGATCTACCGTTACATATTCCGAATTTCTATTGTATAATGCACGTTTGTCTTCATCAAACGCAAATAGTACAGTATCCTCTGGAGTTTGTGCAGAATAAGCTTCTAGTCCAGTTCCAGAAATGTTAATAGAACCAGAAGCATTCCAGGAATCTATATCAGACTCTAAAAGTGTTGAAGAAAGGGTAAGAGTTCCAATACCAACTTCTGAGTAAGTAGCCTTAAGATCACTGGATCTTACATCTGAAGTGGATATGAATAATCCAGAAGTATAAACAAATAATTGTGTATTTACTAGCGGTTCCGCAATAAATTTCTCTATTGCAGTGGAACTTCCAGTTATCTGAATTCCGGTTGTTCCAATGCCAATGTTTTCTTCAATACCATAGTGTGGAGTAAAATCAATATTTGGATGTATAAGATTTCCGGATATTGTAAAGAGTCCTGAAGTTCCTGGATCTCTATCATCTCCATAATAACCATAAACAGCAATTTCTCTATTAGAAGAAATTCCAGATAAAGTATAAATTGGTCTATCACCATTATATCCCTTTCTAGTATAGCTCCAAGACTTACCAATTCCAAGAGGAGCATAATCATATGCAACTTGTGGACTAAATCCATTAACAACATTAATGGATCCGAATGGTTTGAGTCCACTACCAACATTCAGTTGACCATAGTTTTCAAAATTATTAGCAATATTAGATATGAACTGATTATCAGAGAAATCAGTTGCAATGCCTGTTATTAGTTGATAATCTTCTGCATCAATATCAACAAATTCATTATATACATAAGTTCTACTTTCTCTACCAAAATCTTGTCCAAATAGAGTTCCAGTACCAAGCCAAGAAAATGCAAATTGTTCGTTTGTTATAGATCCGGTAAATACAAATGCATAAGTTCCTATGCCAATATTTTGATCTATACCATAATGTGGCGTAAGATCAACTTCTGGGAATTGTAGAGGTGTTCCAGAAAGGAATATGGTTCCACTACTAGTATCTGCTGGTTGTGGGTATAGGTGGTCTCCTGGATTCAAGCCATAGACTTGAATCTCTCTTGTTTCAGCAAATGAAGTCGTAATGAAAAGAGATCCAAATGGATTAATTCCACCAGGTATAAGTGGAGTTGATACAAATCCATTATCTAATCCTGCAGCCTGTCCTCCCAATGAGGAGTAATCATCACCAAACAGAGCCTGTTGAGAAATAAATCCATAATCATCAAAATTGGGGTAAATACTTGTATCATCCCAAACATAAGTTCTAGACTCTTTACCTAATCCTAGAATTTCGGAAATGAGTACAAATTGTGTCTCTTCTGGTGTTTGGGCAATATATGATTCATTTGCAGAACCAGATACAGTTATTGTTCCAGAACCATCTGGGGATGGAGTGTAATCTACATCTGGATAAACTAAATTACCAGATAGAGTGATAGTACCCGAAGTTACATAATCTACACCATATACTTGTATTTCTCTGTCCGAAGAGAAAGATGAAATATAAATTGAACCAAAAGGAAAATCTGCAGAAGCCGCAGGTAATGGAAAACTAACTAAACCATAATCCGTAAATGGACTGTATATCTGACCAACACTTCCAAATTCTTCATTATCTGTAGTTGGACTCAGTGAAACTAATCCATAATCATCAAAGGTATCGTAAATACTTGTATCGTCATAAACATAAGTTCTAGATTCTCTACCAAAGTCTGCAAACGTTATTGTTCCAACGGAGACTTCGTTGTAAATGACTTTTACTACTGCTTGTCCATCTAGATACAATCTATAATTTGGATAAAACTCTGCAGATCCGCTAACAGATAGTTTTCCAAATGGAGTATCTAAGGCTATTACATTATCTTGTATAAATTGATAATCAATTACGGAAGTACCGGCATCTTGTGATACCTGTCCAAAATCAAGAGGACCATTAGTACTAATACCAGCAATTAAACCATAATCCTGAGTATTATCAAATACTATTGATGATTCGTTATAATCAAACGTTACTCTTTCTAAAGCCGTCTCAGCGACGGTCTGATCGATTCGCAGTGTACCTGAAGCTACATAAGGTCTAATAGTTCTTTCTAATCCACTACCTATTTCAAATAGAGTTCCATTTCCTGCCCAAATAAATTTGACATTAATTATTGATGTTCCGGACAGAACTAATGGAACGGGAGTAAATGACTCCAAATAAGTTACTGATTGTCCACCTAGACCATCATTATTTGATATACTTCCGAATGGAGTTATTGTTCCAGAATTTGATATATAACTATAATCTTCCCTAGGCGTAAAACTATTATCAAATGTTTCTGGCCCAGAGTTATCGTCAAAAGTTAGTAAAGATGATGAAAAATTATTTGGATTATTAGGAAAGTCTCCATATGGAATTTCTGATGATGATTGTACAGGTATTTGGGAATAATCTTCGGACGCAGAAATATTTCCCGAAGTTATGCTGCCATAATCTTCGGTAGAAAAAGAATTTATTCCATCAATAGTGTTATACGTGAATACCCGCATTTAGACTTACCCACAAATGTGAATATTAATAAAAAGGAGGATCGCCATAAACAAGCAACCCCCCATATCCAAAATCAGAATATTTTTAAAAAAATAAAATCAATCAAGAGCCACATTTAGAGTAATCTTGATTTGGTCTCCATTATTTTGAATGGAATATGGTCCATTAGTAAATCTTTCAGCATACATAATAGAACTATAAAGAGTTGCCGTACTCAAACCTGCGATTCCATTTGGAGTTGGACTTAGAGATGGAGTTGTATAGAACTCATTAGCATTAGGAACAGAGAAAACTGTATAAGTTCCGGAAGATAACGTAGTATTTCCAGTTCCGGCTGCAACATAAAGAATATCTCCAGCAACTAACTGGTGGCCAGTCATCTGAATTTTACCGTAACTAAATTCAACACTAGGATCTGTAGCGACCTGAATGTTATCAATTAGGGCTTTATCCAAATAAACAACTTTTAATGCTCTATCAATACCAATTACTTTGGTTCCTGTTTGAATACCAGCATTTCCGCCAACAACCATTCCAAGAGTAAGATCATCAACACTTTGATCTGGATCTACTGTAATATAAAGATTACCTACGACTCCAATTACTGGATCGGTATTATTACCTTTGGTGACAGTAGTTCCAACACCAACTGTTGCAGCATGTACAACTCCTTGTACAGCAACAGGCATATTATTTGCTCTTGTTACATAATAACCGTAAATATCACCAGCATCTCCAGTAAATGTAAAGGTCTGTTCTGGGTAAGTTGCAGTAGTACCAGAACCTACCTGGTTAATTCTCCAACGTGATCCATTTAGGAGAATACCTGTTTGTGAGGTATAAGTTTGATCTGTTCTATTATTTACACAGTATGGATAACCTGTATAAGGAGCATATCCATAAGCATTGGTATTTCCAATTCCATATGGTTCAAAATATGCAGTAGCGGAAGGAACATCAGACTCAGCCGGAGTCGTGTTACTTGTGAAAAGTTTTAAAACTAGGTTTCTGGGAGACTGGTCAGCAAGACTTGCGGTGTGGTTGTTCTGTGCAACCAAGTATCTGAGTGACTCAAGTTCTCCAATATTTGGAACTAATAGTGCCATTTAAACAACTCCCTGCAGGTTACGATTTTTAATAACTATCTTTATTTATAATTTTAATTTTAAAGAGACTAGAAAACGATTTATATTATTCACGGAAATAACATCAAAAGTCAAAATATCTCCGGATACAATTGTAGTGTCCCAACCACTTAGATTATCATCACGAACTTTTCTTGAGTTGGTCATTTGTGGATAAACTCCACCAACTATGGAAGTAAAAGTTGGAAATGTCGAATAATTTGATTTTTTTATATCTAAAGTAAGATCCCCTTGTTGATCTGAAAGAATTACCAAAGATTCTATAAATCCACTTACATCTAAAGTAACAGAACCTTTATTTCCAGACAACATTGCAATTGAACCACTATCAATTACATAATTAATAGTTCTGGTCAAATCTGCGGTTGTAGCTAAAGCAATAATAAAAACATCATCACCTGGGTTTGGAGCTACTGTAAAAATTATATTATCTGTTGAAGTTGTATAATCTTCAATTGGTTCTAAAACTAAATTATTTTTAACAACAATCAATTGTTGATCATTAATTGGTACGTAAGAATTTCCAGTTGAAGTTAATCCAAAAGTATGGGCTACTCCAGTAAATTGCGAATTAAGTTCATCAAGAATTACGTTCCCATATTGAATAGATTTGGTTGGTATTTCATAATCTACACCAATTCTATATGGGCCAGGTTCATTAAGAGTTACTAAGTAATCTGTCATTATGATACTCCTGGAGTTACCAAAACATTTCCTTGAACAGCTCTGCTTCTATAAGAATTGGGAGAAATTAGAATAACATCATAAACATAACGACCACCTTCAATTGCATCAGTTGCAGTATATCCCATTGAAACTGCAATTTTTCCATTCAATCTATCTACAAAAGAAAGAGTTAAAGGATATGCAGTTGAAGAAGTTGGATGTTTTCTTATTGAAGAAATTCCAGTATACCCTGTTAAATTTAATGGTGCATTATTTGTGTTCCTGATTGTAAAGGTGGCTTGAAAGTCAACCCCTTGTTCAAGAACTAAGTTTACATTCCTTGCCGCCATTATTAGAACCTGTTTTTAAGTATTTATGAGTTACTGTCTAATTTTAATAAAAGAAGTTTCATCATATCTTTTATATCATTCAACTCAGATTTAATTTCATCAATTTCATGCATCTTATTTTTTACAGATTCAAACTCTTGCATTTCTTCAATTTTTTTTCTTTTTAGTTCCAAATACGCATTAAATTCTGAATCGGAACAATTTAAGATTGCTCCAGAAGAAGAATCTCTATATAGTCCCGTACTACCTTCTACCGGAATTAATTCCATATTAAATTGAAGCAATGGCTCTTAGATCTTTTATTCTAGGAACAAATGATGAATTTGTTCCTGTCATTAAAATTTTGATTTGGAATCCAGAAAATTGAGGTAATGATGTAGCAGTATATTCATATGATGAAAACTCATCTTCAGATGCAGCAGAAAGAACTTGTTTATCTGGCAATCCATTATTATCAGATGGATTTATAACTTGTCCGTTTGCATCTAGATTTGTATAACCTGGGAATAATTCCCATAATGGTTCGGTAGTAGCATCAGATCTGAAAAGTCTGTAAAGAACTCTTATGTCACTTGTGCTATGTCTAAATGCATCAAATAGAACCTTAATATTATCCGCCACTTTTTCTAGAACAACAATTTTACTCAGATAAACAGCAGCAGTTGGATCTTCAAGGATAGAATTGACTCTAGAATCGGTTGCATAATTGGAAACTTTAGAATTTATCCTATTTGCAATAGTAATTAAATTTACTCTATCCAAATCAATCATTGGGGAAACTTTACTTTCATCAGTAGTAAGTTCCAATTCAATTGTAAATGATTTATTACCAGGATAATCCGCTAATTTAGTAGTTTCATTTATTCTTGAAGCAATAAGTCTTGGACTGTTAAAAGTATTCGTTTGATTGATAGTTATCTCTTGGAATCCTTGATCAACAAATGCATTCAAATTGCTGTCTGGAGTAGACGCGGAGAACGTTCTTGCTCTTGCAGAAATGGATGTGCCTTCTGGCAACATTACTTGGAAATTAGGAAGAATTGCATTGAATGGAATATTTTGAGTTGCCTTAGGGCCCTTAATTGATCCAGATGAAGGAACTATATCATAAGATCCGCAAGACTTATCCGAATTAAAATACAATTCTGGGAATGAATTTGTATTTCCAGAAGTCCTATCAGTTCCTCCGGTACTCATTCCTACTTTAATATAATAATAATCTAAATCTTGTGGGTACTTAGATAAATCAGTATCCGCTAAACTATGAGTTTTATTAATTCTCCTCAATGAAACTCCATTTACTTCATACTTATAAACGGAATCTCCGGATGAATATGAACCGGCAATTGAAGAATCAATCTTTCTAGTTATTCCAGTAAGAGAGTTTGTTGAGGTAACCACTCCAGTATATTTTATAATCTCGGAATCAATAAGAATATATCCTGGATTTAATGAAGATACAGTTACATTTTCGAAACTTGTAAATATACCCACAGAACTTACAACTATATTTGAAGTTGAAGATGAAGAATATGAAGAGTTTAAAGTGGATGGTTTTAAATCGGGCTCTAGTCCAGATAATGTTACTCTATCATTAGTTGAATACATTCCATGATTATTATGAGAAACTCTAAAGTGCAAACCATCAGTAATTTCATTAATATAAGTCACATTTGCATTAGGCAATGAACTCGTTCCAGAAGTACCAACATAGAATAAAGCGTCCGTTGTATTTTGTTGTGGTGTACCCTGAACTCTATCTAACAATAAGGAATTGAATGCAGAAATAACTCCAACAGAATTTGGAATAGATAAGATCAAATTCTTACCTAAATTATCAGTTTGGGTATAATCAACTGTCAAAGCGTCTCCATAAACATATCCAGTACCACCTACTGATACTGTAGCTGCAATAGCAACTCCATTTTGTACGCTCAGATTAACTTTTGCTCCGAATCCTTTTCCAGTTAATGAAATAAGATTTACATTAGAATAAGTTTGGAATGAAGCTGTGAATGCAGATCCAACAGAAGTTAATGATAATGTACTCCCTATTCCTATTGATCCAACAACACTTTTCAAGTTACCTCTGAAATTTCCATTATTATTTTGGAGAATTGTTACTCCACTGGTTAAGTTAGAAACCTCAGAGCTTGTTAAACTTTTTCCAAGTCCAACAATTAAAGATCTGGAAATACAATCCAGAGGATTTGCTTTCAAACTAGCTATTTGTTTGTTACCAATATCCAAAGTTGGATTATAGAATCTTACAGTTGATGACCCTTTATAAAAATCTGCTCTGTAGATTGTCAGTTTTAAGTCTTCAAGTTGACTTGGATCCCAAGTTGCACCATTTTGGGATTTAAATAGTGATCCAAGAAGTGGTTGTTGAGAGACAATAATTTTTTCAGATTCTATTTTACTAATAGTGGTTACATCTTCTTCTCCCATTCTTGAAATGAATACGGTATATTCATCAGAAGCAGACAATAATACCACACAATATGATTTTCCAGTTTCACAATATACTGGGGAGGGAAAAGTAAATGTTGTTTTTTTAGAACCATCATCAGAAAGATCAACTTCTGAAGGATCCAGAACAATTTCACCAAAAGGAAGGATTTCCTGAGTAGGAAGTCCGGTTTGCATAGTTCTTATCTGCATTGTAATTGGCAGATTTTTAGTATCCTTAGTCTTAAAGAAAACATCAACTTTAGTTATAAAAATACCAGATTCATCAGGAACTTCGAAAGATTGAGCTAAAGGATCGACCCATCTAGTTTGTGTAGTCGATCTATTACTAAATGTAGTGCTTGCAACTGTCTCTGTTTTTTCTGATTTTATGGTTCTTTCATCAGTTTTTACTAACCTTTCTACTTTTGCATTTCTAATTCTTAAAGTTGTTTCTTCAACATTATTAAGAGTTCCGGAGGATGTAAATCTGGTTTCTCCAGTACTATCTGTGGCTCCAGATATAGTAACATTGGTTGAACTGGTAGTTAATGTAAATGTTTTTGTTCCAGTTTCAAAACTAGGTGTAGAAGCCAAATTTGAATTAGGTATAAACAATGACCCGATCAAAGTACCTGCAGAATCTGTAACCAATCTAACATTTGTTATTTTTGCTATGGCTCCACTAACCTCACCTTTTAATTGCATTCCAGTTATTACATTTCCATAGTAACCAGAAGCAGATTGTAACTCTAGAGAAGCAGTATCTATATTTAATAGTGTTGAAGTACTTGAATATGAACTTGAAATAGTCTCCGTTGGTGTGTATGGATTTTCTGCATAAATTTGTGTAGCTTGATTATATGGACCGTACTTGTGATTAGGACTTGCCAGTCTTGATCTAAAAGAAGTGGTTCCAGAAGATCCCTGAATTGCTTCACCTACAGTAAATGTTCCACTGACCATTTGAATTTCGATTAGTTTTGGAACAATATATTTGTTCATATCTACATTATCAAAAAATGCATATAATTGAGTTTTTGGTTTTAATCTTTTAGCTATAAATTCAATATTTCTGGATCTCATTACATGAATAACTTCAGTCGAAACAACTTTAGATCCAAGATCCACAGTATCAAATTGTTCACTAACTTTATATTGAATTCCTTCTCTGCTTTGTTTTGTAGTTGTTAATGTAGTTACATTAGTAAAAGTTGTATATTGATCTCTATACTTAATATTTGTAGTAATGGGAATGCCTCTGCCATTTTGGAAACTGCCTCTAGATTCACTTCTACCAATTTCTTTGGATCCAATGAATATTGAACCCATATTTTTTCTACCGGTTTCGGTTGTTCCTGTCCAAGTAGTTTCCCAAGATCCCCAAGTAATTGGAGACAATCCAGTATTACTATCAACACCTAATTGTTGTATAGTAGTATTATAACTACCCTCTTGGTCTACTGTTTTTTTAGATCCTTTTGTCTCTATCCATGTGTCTGTAGCCGGATTTAATTCTATAGCTCCGATCCAATTTACTACATTAAATGGATTTACATTTTCAACTCTTGTAGCAAATTTATTTTGAAGCCACTGAACATCAGTATATTTCAAACATACTACATCACCCACTTTGACTGTGTTTGGATTGCCCAAATCTTTAACAAATCGCAAATCTGCATCTGGATTAGAAGTATTTGCTACTCCAACAACTGCTTCAGACCCCAAAAGAAGATCTATGGAAGTAGTATAATGTTGAGGTCTCAAATTACCTTCTTTGGTATCAATACTACACTTATGTGATGGATCACCTAAAGAACCAGAAAAATCAGATTTGAAGTTATCTACAAAAAATCCAGTTTTAAATCTATCCAGACCAGTTGTCGCGTCCTTGAGAGTTAAATTCTTAGTATCAGATTCGAGTAATGATAAAGAAGTATAATATTCAACATTTTTTAAACGATCATCAATTCTTGTAATATCTTTCATTCTATAACGTTTGTGAGCTGTAAGTTGTACAGTCACATCATCTTTATTATAGATATATGGAGGTAATAGTATTGTCGCAATTTCCAATGAAGTTTCTACTTCTGGTGGAACTTGTGGATTCAAAGAAGGATTTCCTTGATTTAAGAAAAATTGACCATTCTTATTAACATAAAGTTTATCAATTCTGCCGAGATAGTACTCATAAGAAACTACTAAATTTTTATCTTTTGCAAAGTTATAAGGTGTTGAATTAGTAGAAGAAGTAAAAGTTCTAGCCTTATGTTCAAAAGGAGAATATGTACTTGTTGAATCGTCATATGGTGAAACTCTTGGTCTTAAATCAATTATATCATTTGCTCTTATCGTTTCTATGAAAGGCAAATCTGTAGAAAATCTTTCTTTATCATAAGAACTAACTATTACTACATCTCCATCATCCGAAGGATCAATATAATAACTATTATAAACAATTTTCAATTTTCTAGTTGGTGCAGTAACATTTTCTTTTCTTACGATATACGAATAGTCAGCTATTTCTAGTTCCTGACCCGAAAATAGAATAAAATCGGTGACTATATTTCTATCTCCCTCAATCACTGAAGAAACATTGGCAGTTACATTCGACTCTTCAAATACTACTTTTTCATCCTTAAGAAAAGTATTTTCATTGATATAAACAAATTCGACTTGATTTGTCCCGTTATTAGAAACTAAAGTTCCTATAGCGTTACTATTAAGTCCACGAATCAATTCCCCCTTTACAGAGTTCAAAACATTTACATTAAAATTCGTAAGTTCTAATTTTGGAAGATCTGGTTCATTTGAATCAGAAGACTCAAATATTCCAAGTAAAGAAACTACGTCAGGAACTCTTAGAGAAATATCATTATCTTGAACTCTAGTACCATAAACTGAGCTGTATGTTAATCCATCACCTAAAGTAGTACTTCCTACTCCAGAAGCAACATTTGAAGATCTGGTAACATTAAGAACTTCACCTCGATTGTATATTTTTTTTCTAGGTTTTAATTTTTTCTTTTTAAGGGTTGCTGTTAGTACAGCTGATCCATTTTGAGATAATCCGGTTAAAGTAATAGTTCTACCAGATACAGAAACCTGAGAACTAGTAAGAGATTCTATATCTCCATTTGAAAAAACTAAATTATAATCTTCCTCATCAAATTCTTCCAGAGTAACATCTAAACCGGTTTCCAATGTTGCTGTTAGACTATTGGAAGATATAGTAACATCATATGATTTTCTGAACACAATATCTGCGTCATTTAAATTAACAGATGATATATCAGTATTTTCAAAAAGAGTAAATAAGAATGATTCTTTAGAATTTAGAAGTTCTGGAACAACTTTATATACATCTGACGATGTTATAGATGAAGTTGGCAATCCTCCACTAGAAACTCCAGCAACAGATGTTGTAGATTGAACAACTATAGATTTTGTTGTTGCATTAACTGAAGAAACTATGTTATATGTTGGAAGAGTCTGACCAGATTTTGTATATGTAATTATGTCTCCGGTATTAATTCCAACTCCAAAAGTTTTGTAAGAAGATGTTATTGTACTAATGCCACCGGAAGAAGTAGATATTGATAAAGACGATCCTTGTGGAGCTAATGCTATTGGTTGCGACAGAACAAGATCAGCAGTAAAGGAAGCACCACCATCCAAACTTACTACTTGTCTAGCATCACCAAGAGAATAATCTCTAACAGAAGTAATAGTTCTGGAAACATCCTCGCCATTAATTTTTAAGGCCTCATCTACAAGAAATGTTCCTGCAATTTCATATAGAACCAATTGGTTGCTATTTGTTACGTTCTGAACCAAATATCCATATGCAGAACTATTTTTACCTTCAATAAAAGCAGGTGTATTTAATGTAATTGTTGAATTTAAGTTTAAATATGTGTATGTCTGTATGTCATATAAAGAAATCTCAAACAAAGTAGAATTATCTTGATACTCTTGATTTTTTAATTTTAAATCATAAACTCTACCAACTCCGATAGGAATTCCAGAAGCTACTCCTTGAGTGGAAGTTCTATTCGAGTAAAAATTAACTTGACTTGTAGTTCCAAATCCAACTGACAATCCACCAAAAACATTATTCAATTCAAATTGATTTCCAAGACTAAATGGAATCGTTGCTGATTCCACTTTATCCGTTGTTCTTGGTTTATTTACGTCAAGATTAATAGTATTCAGAGTTTCTACTTCATATCCCCTAACATAAGCTTTTCCTGGAGATATTTGTAAAGTAAGGAGATCTTCAGATGGAGAATTTCCTTGTTTCGTTAGTTGATTCCTATTATAGACACCATTATTACCTATGCCATTATTTAAAGTCTCTTTGGCAACTACATTAAAAGGCTTTACATAATAATCACCAGATTCGTCATAGGTTCTTCTGGCTAATTCTTGAGTTATTAAATTATTCGTATCTTCTTTTTTAGTGAATTTCTGGAGAACTCCGTTTTCAATTCTCATCAATTCAATAAAATTTTCATCATTAAAGTCGTTTAAACTCTTTTTACTGAGAACCGTAGTAATCTTTAATCTATCTGCACCTGGAGCCGCAAAGTTGGAAAATCCTCTTGCATTATCATATAGATCTGAGTTATTCTGAGATGCAGAAGCTAATTCTTCAAGAATTGTCAGTCCTACTCTATAAGATGGTAAATTTGAATATTGATCTAGAATTACAGTCTGAGGAAAAACATCAACAAAAAATCCCCTTACAAAATAAACACCCTGTTCAATTTTTGCAGCTGATCCAGTAGATGTAGAAGAAGATACAATTGATGTAGCAAATGAAGTATTTTCTCTTATAATTGATATGCCATAATCAATATTCTCAAGAGAAAGTAAATTTTCACCATCCACAAATGTATTAGTATTGAAATTTGTTTCACTTGAACTTTGATACTTTATATAAAGAGTATAATTTTCATTGTCAGATTGTACATCTGTAATATAACTTTCTACTTTTGCTGTTACTCCACTAACTTCTCCCTTAATGGTCTTTCCAATTAATTTATCAATATATAGAGATACCGAGATTCCCAAGTGTGTTGGGTCAATTTGTACACAAGTATATTCGGAATCATAAGCAATGCTTCCTGGAATAACTACAGAACCTTCTTTGAAGAAATGTTTTCCAAATTTTTCTACTTGATTTTGTAGAATTGACTGAAGCGTAGTCAATTCTCTCGCTTGTATTGGAGTTCCTGGTTTAAATAAAACCTTTTGATAGCCTTTTGTTACATCAAAATCATCAAAATATGGAGAAGCATTTAAATTAGTGTTTTGTGCCATGTTAATTTAGAACTCCAGTATGACTTTAATATCTTCTTTTTGACTAGATGATCTTGGTATTGGTTGTCTATTATCTATGTAGATAATCTCACCAGATTTTTTGTTATACTCAGCTGAGGATATACCAGACACAAAATCAAGTCCTAACTGATATATTCTATTATTTATTGTTGTAGTAATACCATTAAAATTAGTATTAATAGAAAGAGCAGGTCCAATTATGGAAGAACAATTAATAGTTGTTCCATACCCAGGATCTGGATTTGAAGTAAATGGAATTATCTTATATCCTGTCTCACTAGAAGCTAATCCCGTTGATTGATAATATTTCAATACTCCGCTAATTGGATCCCAAGAAGCAACAAAGCCAATAGCAGTTGATCCCAGACCAACAGTTTGTTTAATTACAGAATCTACTCCATATGTTGTATTAGTTGTTACGCCAGAAAGTTTTAATGCTTGCAATCCACTAACCAGAGAAGTATTTAATACTTCTGTAGAACTGCCAACAACTTTTGGATTTAACATAATTCCAACTCGGGCAAAATCATTTCCCAAAATAATATCAGGATTAGACTCCAAAGTTTCAAATCTAGAGTATAGAAGAACTCTATAAGAACCCAACTCTCTATAGATATCATAACCATGTCCACCTTTCGGCGGTATGATTACATTAAAAGAAGCAAAAGATGTTGTACCAATACCCACATTGGTTAATTGATTCAAAGGACCATTTGTTTCGGATCCTGGAGCTCCAGGTTTAAACTGAATTGTACCATAAGTATAATTTTTGCCTCCGTCAGTAACAAAAATTTCCGAAACTTTTCCGAAAGAATCAATAGTTATTGTTGCTTTTCCTCCAGTACCATCACCAAGTATAGGTACATTTGAAAAAGATGTGGAGATTGGTTGGTAATTAGAACCTCTATTTGTAATTAAAACTACCTCTATTTTCCCATCAATAGAATTATTTTTTGTTGATATACTTTCTCCAGTAAGTCCCCATTGATCAGGAACTGGAATATATTCAATAGAATCGAATTTTACAATTTCTGAAGGTTTTATGGTATATAAGTATTTCCAGAGATAACCATCCCCACTAGTTCCCGCTTCTCTTGGTTCTAGATCGATAAATGTTGGTTCGTCATAAGATGGTCTACCTTTAGGGTTTTCTGGATCAGTTCCATTCTGGAGACATATGTAGACTCTCAGATCCTGATTAATTACATAGTAATTAGATTCATAAAGAGATGATGAATTTGATACTGGAGAAGGATTATAGATGTTATAGTCATGTCTATACATTTCATATGTAGTACCAACCGTCCAATTTACTTTTCTTACCAATCTCCTAACATCTTGATTGGTAATTTGTTTCATAGCTATAATGCTTTCCTTTATTTGGTTTTCCTCTTGAAATCCGTCCAAAGGAGATGGAGTATTTGTAATCCAATTTGGAGAACCTCCAGAAGCAGGATTTGAAGAATTTGGCAAACCAATAAAAGTATAATACTTATTAGTAGTGTCTCCTACACCAGAAACACTTTTAATAAAGTTTTCCGCATTTAGTATTCTAAATTGGTCCGATATAATGGCAGGCATTTTATAAATAGACTTTTCTTTATTTAGTTACTTAAAAGTCCCCTTGTTCTAATAACCTTAGGAGAAGTTGATAAACCACTTATTCCATTAAGAGTTTCCGCAAAGAATTTAGCTGGCCCACCTTCAGATAAAGATCTATTTTGGAAATCATAAATTTTACCCCAACTATATCTACCATAAAAATCATTTGTTCCAATTCCACTATTATTTTCACCCCTCTTATAAACTTTAATATAATTATCGGTCATTGGAGCAAAATGACAGGTAACTGTAACTATTCCAGAATTTGGAGTAGTTACATCTTCAACTCTGTATACTCCATCAATAAAAGTCTTTGCAATTCCAATAATTGAATTTGGAAATTGTCCCATTCCTCCCAATAAAGTGCTTATTCCTATTAGACTTCCACCAGTTAGTACATTGCTGTCGGTAATCACAAAATAATCTCCTTTTTCCAATTGACTATTATTGATACCAAAAGAACTTAAAGCAGAATACCCTACTCCTAAAGTACTATTATCATAAGTTTCAGATTTTAAAACAAATTCTATCTTTGGTGATGTAGTTCCTATTCCAGGTGTTCCAGAAATAAAAGTGTTTATTCCAATAATAACTCCATGATCTCCTTTAACTTTTACCGATCTTATACGCTCAGACGAGAATCTGTCGGGTTCTATCATTACAGCAGGAGGTTCTGATTGCGAATATCCAAATCCTCCATCAATAATAGTTATTGAAGTTACTATTCCTGTAGTAGAGTTGACTCCAGAAACTGCAGTGGCTCCATGGACAACTGGTTCTGAATATATCGCAGTGCCTGCGGATCCTACAGCAATGTATCTACCATTTATACCTAAAGAACTATCAAAAACTAAATCTACAATTGCATTAGGTTGTAATGTTGATCTTGGAACCCAATTCAATAAGTCAAAAGAATAGAATATATTCCCTAAACTGTTAACAACAACGTAAAAACCATAATTGTATTTTATGTTGACCAAATCATCGGTTAAATTGGTAGATAAAACTTCATAAGAATCTCTAGTTATAGATCTCAAAATAACACCATTATTTCCAACAATAATAAATTTATTTTCCGCATATATAACCTTATTTAAATTAGTTACTACGGGACTTTGATTCAATTCCCAAATTAATCCAGTGTTTGAAGAAACTATAGTACCATCATTTCCAATTGCTACAAAATAATCTACCCCAAAAGTAACACTATTGAGATCTCTAAGAGTTCTGGAGAACCTGTTTATAAATCTATCCGTATGTATTCCAGATCCAACAAATATTGATCCTGCAGCTCCAACAGTAACCCAAGTATTGGATGTTGAACTATAAACAATATCATTAAGAGTTCCAGAATAACCACTTATACTTTGGCCAGCAACTCCAAAACCAGGAATAGAAATATCAACATATTTGTCTATCTCAGTCCAAGTAGAAATAGTATTCGAATATCCTACCGATTTTGCTATTTTTCCAAAAGATCCTACAGAAATAATAATATCAGAGTTTCCAACTCCAACAGAATATAAAGACTTAAAGTTTGTTGTAGCGCCCAATCCGATATTTCCAGTTTGCCAATTTATACCATCTTCACTGTCTGCATACAAAGAACTATTACCAACAGCAATTACTCTCTTGCCAAAAATTATAGAATTAAATCTAGAAAAAGTAGTAATTCCGATAATATTGTCAGATCCTTTCCAGTTATAAATTGGATCTTTAATTTTTATAGCAGAGACTGATATGTTAACTACTGGAGAAAGAGAAATTCCATATCCAACTCCAGGATATTCTATATTAATTGCAGAAACGGAAGAAGCAGAGGAAACCACGGAAGTTGCTTGAGCTGGTTCAATAACTTTACTATCAAAGATAACAACATCTCTCAAATCCTCCGACAAACTATCGGTTCCATCAAAGAATGGGAAAACATTATCGACATAAATTTGTGTATCTTCAAGTTCAACATTTCTTATTAATGATGCATTTGGTTTTATTATACTCTGCAAACTTGGTCTTGCTTTTGAATATAATGTTCCATTAATTATCCTATCTTTTTTCTGTTTTCTCCAACGCAATGGTCTATTTTTAGTCGAATCTGTATCAATACCAACACTACTGTAAGTGAATGTATCTAATTGATCTGAAGAAGTTATTTTTTTAACAACTCTTTCAAATTGTGTAATATCAAATAGATCATCTGCACTTTCCTCAATAATAATTTCATCTCCGATTTTAATTGTTTTTGGTGGATCCACTTCCTCAACATCAATTGATGATCCTCTATAATATAATATGGTACATTTTGATCCTGGTTTTGGTGCCTCTTTAAATGAAACTCTACTTCCTTGGAATGTATAGGCGTCAATGGGATTTTGTAATATATCATTAATAAAGATGAAAATATTATTTGTTATATCCAAATCAGACCCAGTAAGTGTTTTAAGACTTAGAATTTGTTTAACACCATTTACTTCAACTACTAAACTAAATTTCTTTCGGAATCCATTGAAATTTGAAGAAATATCTTCGAATAGAATAAACTGACCAGGATAGAAGGAATGGAATTTATCAGTTTCGACTTCTTCAACAGTAATTCTAAATTCACTAAACCCAACACCAACATTTGGATCTGTTGTTATTCCTGAGACTTTAAGAATATCGCCAACTCGATATCCTTTGCCAACCTCATCAAATTTGAATGATATTATACTAGATCCCATACCAACTTCAACAGTAACCTTTGCATCCTGACCAACTCCAGAACTTCCAGTTATATAAGAAACCGGTAGATTACTATATCCAGTAGGTATACCAATGTTTATAATTGGTAAAGATGTTGATGTATATCCAGAACCAGCATTTACAATTGTAAATCCAGTAATTGTACCACCAGAACCAACTGTTGCTGTAAAACTAGCTCCTGTACCAATGGTGGAAGCGATACTAATTGCAGGAGGATTTCGATATCCACTTCCATTTCCAATAAGTGTTATTGTGGAAATAGTTCCAGAAGCAGAAACAGATACAGTTGCAGCTGCCCCTATTCTTGGTTGATACCCAAATCCTGTGGTAATTGCAACTTTGGATATTCTTCCTGCAGATGGAGTACCAGATAAGAATCTTATTACATTATTCGGAGTTCCATCAATAGTAAAATCTGATTGAGGAACTTGGAAAACATTGTTTATAAAAACAAATGGATTATTGCTAATATTTGTTGCACTATTAACATCATTAAATAACACTTCAGTATTTTCACCACCAGATTTTAAAGTAAATTCTGTGGCTGCTATTCCTGTAAAAGATAAAGATATATCATCAACTATAATATTTTTATTTTTCGGTTCCGAAGCATCAAAAGATCTAGAAAAAACTCTTCCCGCAAAAATTGACCCTGTTTGTAGTCCTATTGGTCCTATTTTACCATAAGGAGCTGTACTAAAGTGAATAATATCCTTGACAATATTGAAATTACCAGTTAAAACTGTACCAGAAACTCCAACCGTATGAATTCCGGTGTTACTTCCTAAAAATCCTCTTTCAACTTCAACAAAATTGGAAGAAGTCACTCCAGAAGACTTTACTAACATATACTCTTCACTAAAATTCAAAATATCTCCTGTTTTTAATGAAGATATTCCTGAAGTTATTTCCAAAATTGTTGTTGATGAAGTAGAAACTGGAGATCCTAGATTTACAATTAAAGATTTTCTCGTTAAAGGGCTTTGAACTACACCATCAACAGATATTATTGAACTGCTGTTTGGATCTTTATAACTAAATATATGATTCCCTGTACCAAGTCCAGTAATATCTAGAGTTGTACCAGAAGTAGATAATCCAAAAAGTCTAAATTGATTATCATTTAATTTAAAGACAAATAGTGACTTAGGAAGTACATTTGTTCCCAATTCTGAAGGACTGAAGGATACATAGTCATTTGTAGATCCCCCAAGATATGTACCAGCAACAGATATTATAGACGTATATGCATATCCAGAAGCTCCATATACTACTTTTACATCCGAAATATAACCAGAATTATTTCTAGTTATATTAAATAAAGATCCACTAAGATCTGTAGAAGGCACATTTGTATAAACTTCATTTGCTCTAGTTTGAATTCCTGTAGGTCCGACTTTCGAAACAACAAAACTGAGATCGTTTGTTGGTGAACTCCCTCCCAAATAAGTTCCGGCTACAGAAACTACATCACCAACAGAATATCCTTCACCACCAGAAACTAAAACTAAAGAAGTTGAAATTGGTTGGCCGGTAGTAACATTATAAGAAATGAAAGCATTAAATTTAGCATCTGTACCTATTCCACTTGTGGCCAATCCAACAACTTGGAGATATTCTCTAAAACTTGGCCCAGCAGGAACAAGTACTGTAGATATTCCCGTTATAGATGTTTGTATAGCTACTGGATATCCTTGTTCCAATATTGCAGTTCCTGTTAAATTGGAGTTATCGATATTCATTAAAACAGAAGTAATACCAATAACATATGAAGTTGTGGCGATTCCAATAGGACTTCCATCTGTTTCATATATTAATTCGTGACCTGTTTGGAAATTGTGATTTGGAACAACAAAGGTATTTGTTTCTGATGATATTCCATTAACACCAGAATTAGAAGATTCGATAATATGGCTAAAGAGTGGAGTTCCTTTATTTTTTAATTTAAATGTACTTAGTCCAACTATTTGACCACCTCTGGTTAAAGATGGATAAATTATGGAACTTGGTGCTGCAGTAGTTCCAATTCCAATTATTGATGTTATTATTCCAACATAATTTCCTATTGCAGTCCAAACATCAGCACAACAATTTTCACTATACGTAGGACTACAAACTTCATCAGATAAAATTCTAGAATCTATATATTGTGTAGTTGAAATAAAAGCTCTTTGAATTGAACCGCCATTTACATAATTATGTGTTATAGTTGATGGTCCTGGATTTATTCTAAATCTTGTGGAATCAATAATTTCAACTTCATAAACAAATCCTTTTGGAGACAATGGACCATTTCCATCTGGACCATTCCCCAAATTCGGGAAAATAGCTGTGTTTATTCCGCCGCCAGAATCACAAGAAAATACCAAATCTTTCAACACAACATAATTTTTTGTTGTAGTAGAAAGTCCATGACTAGTTGTGGTTCCTACAGTAGCGATACCAGTTATGTTATTATAAACAACAGAAGAAACTCCAACAGTATTTGCAAGTTGATATGATGTTTTCACACCAACGTTATTGATAATATATTTCGATAAATCTACGATATATTTGAATCCAGATATAGTTTCTATAGTTTCTCCACTTACGTAATTTGTGCCAATTCCACTCCAATAAGCTAATCCAGCTTCTATTGATTTATTGTTTGATTTATATTTAACATCATGAGAAACTGCATCGATAATATATCCAACATCCCTTTTACAAATACTTCTATCCCAGTCAATATTTGTAGTTATTCCTGGATAAGTAGCTGTGATAAATCCAACAACTTCTTCCATGATAAAATCTCTATTTGACTGAAGTAAATCGGAAGCATCAGCATATCTACCATCTACTTGCTGTAAAGAAGATCCATCAAATTGATCCGATATATCGTCAATTCTAAGAACTTTATTTGTTTTATTAAGAATAAATGGTCTTAGATTGATTCCATCATTAAAATAAACCGATTCTACGGAACCATCTTCTAAAGTAGTATCTTCATACACTCTAACAAAATTTGGCCTATCATACATAGAAATTTCATTATCAAGATTAATACTTAAAGAAGAATCAGTTTGTAATATCTTAGGCTTCATGTTAGTTGAATTGGAAGATCCAACAACTGTAGGTTCAGTATAAATTACAAGATCGGAAAACTCTTTAAATCCTGAAGGGTGTACTGTAGATCTTACAGATTCTCTCCATATGTTATATGGAACATCGCTCTTTATAGAATAAGAAAATTTCTGATAATAAAAATTATCGGAAATTCTTTGTTGATAATCATTCAAAATTCCAACAGCATTATCAACTGAAGAAACCTTGTCTCTAAATGGACCTAAAGTTGATTTTAAATCAAATATATTGAAATATTCAACAACCCCTTCAATTTTTGAATTTTCCCCATAAATTTTATCACCAACACTTAATGCACCAAAACAATCATTCAACCTAAGTTGATTTAATTTGTTATCCCAACCGTTCTCCATTACAACGGCACTAAAAGTTCTGGAAGTAACTTTTTCTGTTGACTTATAACTGGCCTCATCATTTAAAACCATTTCTAAAATAGGCATATCTTTTTTATTGATTACAATGCCTAAGTTTAGTTCATCATTATAAACTCCAAATGTTCCGGTGGATATTCCGGACATGTCATATGTCAAAGTATTATTTGATGTGTTTACACCTACAACAGGGAAAAATGCGTAATTATATGAAGATGAATTAAAATTGGCATCTGATTTAGTTTCAGAAGTTAATCTGCAATTTTCTATAAAAATTTCATCTCCAATTGAAAATGGAAATTTCACTTCAGTTGATCCATATCCAGTTGTTATCAATGGGTTAGATCCTGGAGTATTACTTAATTCTAAAGTAACTAATGAGGAAAGATATGTAATATTATCAATTTCATATCCGTTAGAATTTCTAATTGAAATAATTTCCAGAGGTGACCCTAGAGATGTTGAATTTTGAACTATATCAACTTTAGAAACGGATCCATTGTTCAGATAAGATCTAAGTTTTATATTAGGATTATCCTTAACTAGTAATTCTGGTGGATTATTATATTTTACTCCCCCGGATATAATTTCAATTTTTTCAATAGTTCTAATATCTTTTATACCACAAACTGTAGGAACACTAAGTCTTGGAGATAAAGTAGGATCTGTAGGATAATCAAATCCATCTTTAATTCTTTCATAGGAGGCTACTCTACCAATTTTTGGAGATATTAACTGAATTACAGCATTGATTCCATTTGAAGTATTAATTTCTTTAATAAATGGAAGTTTTTTGTATCCTCTGCCTCCAAAATTAATTCTTAGATCATGAATAGGACCGGAAGCAGATAGAGAATTTGTAGTATATGTATATTCGCTAGAATTTAAGCTCGTAAGTTCAAAGTAATCCAGTTCCTTGTTAATGTTAAAAGATAATTTTTTATTATCCACAACATTTATAATAAACTTGGAATTTAATGAGTGGTTTACTATTTTTACTTTATTATTTCCAAAAACAGTAGTATCAAAACTTAATTGTTTTTTCGATTCTTCAACTGGATTTTTAGAAACTAAATTATAATAAAATACAGCAGGAAAATGTTTATTTGAAGTATCTAAAGTAACATAAGCCTGACTATTTCCAGGAGTTCCATTTCTAACTATAGCAAAAGTATCATCAACAGATCCAATGATATCTAGCCTTCTTGAACATTGAGAATCGGAATAAAAATTCAAATCCAAATCTAAAAGACTAGAATCGGATAAATCAAATTTAATAATACTGCCTTTGAAAAATTCTAATGGAGGATTAATAAAATAAAGTTGCTGAGAAGATGATCCAGTAGAAGAAAATATTATGTTATTGGATTTTTTAATATCACTTTCAAAAGCACATAACTTTATTTTATTAAAATCTTCCTTTAAAACATAATAAATTCCTCCATTTAATAATCCATTTATTGGAGTAGATGCAAAGTAAACTACCTTATCACCTGTTTTTACTTTTATATTAGAAGAAGACAAGTCAATTGTACTGTCTTGTCCATCCATTACGTCCGAGTTGGAAAAAATTATCTCATTTGCTAATAATTTTCTATTAATTGCATCATATTTTAATTTTACTTCATTGGTAGAAGTACTTAATATTTTAAAGTCAATAGAATCACCAGATGACAATTCATGATTTTCAGAAGTAGTTACTATTCCAGAAGATCTCTGTAGTATTCCTTTTATTTGTGGGTTTACTGTTGCGAGAGAATGAGCATATCCTATAACACCAAAAGCCTCGGTCAAATTCCAAAATTCCAAAGAATTAAAGTTTGTACCAATTCCTGAAGAAGTTGTAAATCCTAATGTAGACAATCCGACATAATTTTTACCAAGATTTACAGCATAAACTTTCTGATTTTGTTCTAATTTAAAAGATATTCCAGAACCAACATTGTTTACATATAAAGAAGTTCCTGCTATTCCTGGATGATAAATTAATTCTTGACCTGTAAAGAATTTATGTCCAGGTAAGTATATACTTCTTTCAGGAATAAACCTGGATTCTATAGAAGAAGTACCTAATCCAACAATACTTCTTACTACGCCTGCAGTTCCTGTACCGACAGATTCTTTTGGATCAAAAAATGTTACTTTATTTTCTAAACTAAGATCATTTGTTAAATTTTCTATTTTAAACTCAAATGTTTTTGGTAATAGTGTAACGCTTTCTATACCAACAGTATGAACTCCTGTATTTTCTAATCTATTTACATAAAATCCAGATTTCTGAGATGATACTCTAGTAATTAATAATCTTTCTGTTCCTATTCCTATAAAATCATTGTCATTAAATCCACTAACATCTTTTACTGATATAAATGTGGAAACTCCAGTATTGGCTTCAATATCAATATTTTCTAAAAGATCTACTGTTTTATTAACAACTTTAATCTTTCTAAGACCCTCTAAAGAAGAAGCTGTAATTGTAGATATTCCAGAAATCAAAATAATTTCATCATTTACAAGACCATGAGGAGAATCGCAAATTCCTGTAACTTTTGTACCTCTAACAATAAAAGATATATTTTCGATTTTCTCATTGTTAATAGAAAACTGAGAAACTTCCTTACCTTTAACTTCAGAAACTACAATATTAGCTCCTGTACCTTCAGTTTCAGTATTATCTAAAACTACAAAGTCATTAACTTTATATCCAGTCCCTGGTGAAAATATTGATACGCCTTCGATATTAGAAGATTCAACATCATAAACTCTAAATTCCTGTTTATATACATCAGAAACCTTATCAATAAGTTCATAAGAAGAATTTGGATTTTCTAAGTAGTACGGAGCAATATTTCTACTTAAACTGGTACTGAAAATATTAAAATCTTGATTAAATTTTGGAATGAAATTATTTTCGACTGGAATATCATAAAACTTTGGTCCAACTACATATGGATAAACCGGGGTAGCAATATTGGTTGCATCTATGTTTACCGAATAAAAATAAGCGTATGTTCCGTTAGGATATTGTGGAGTTACACAAAATCTTCCATTATTTTCATCTAGATCATTTGAACCAGTGTATTCGTAATCATTTACAAAATAACCTGGTTCAAATGATTGTGGTCTCAATTGTGGATTGGTTATTAAATTTAAAATATAACTAGATTTTATTTGTTTTACAGGCCCACCAAGAGTTTCACTAAAACCATATGGACCGTATATTGGATTTCCATCATATGCATATCCTAAAATGGGAGAATGGGATAATTTTCCAGAAACTTCTTTATTTGTCTCAGTAAAATTATCGGAAAGAGAATATCTTAATTTTTTAGGAATATAAAAATTTATATATTGTAATTCTAGATCTTTGTTTTTGTTAGGGTATATAAATCCGTCATCTTCGGGAAGTATTTGATTTTTTAATTTTACAACTTGATTTATTTTCCACTCAGTAACATTTGCCAAAAATTTGGCATTAATTCCTCTATTAGTAAGAGTAAGTTGAGTATCAGAAGTTCCATATCCAATTCCACCTCTCAAAATATTAACAGATGTTAGTTTACCATCGGAATCCACAATCGGATCAATCTCAGCAAAAGATCCAGATCCTGAAATAACAATATCAGAATCTTTTCTATATCCTCTGCCTTGATTTATTATTTTAACATCAACAATTGTTCCATTAATAACAATTGGTTTTAATATTGCTTGTGATTTTACACTAGAAATACCAACATTTGGCCTCTTATGGAAATTTATAATATCTGTACATCCATAGGAAACTCCACCATCTTCAAGATAAACATCTACAATTGAACCTAAAACAATTGGTTCTAAAATTGGTTCAATTATAGTTGTTGATCCAATTGCTGATGTACTTTCTATTTGTATTTTAATAGGAGGATATCCAACAATATGTGTACCCAATCCCAAACTATTAAATTTTGAATAATTTTTTTCAATAAAGTTTAAATTACTTAAAGTAGTACCAATACCAGCAGGAGCTAATTTAAATTTATTGGAATCTATAACATCCACATAATAATATATTGAAGTTGATAATCCAGATATAGGAGTACCCGTGGTAGAATATTCTACCAAATCTCCATTACCAAATCCGTGATTTTTAGCAAAAAAGTAAGAATCAAAGGTATTAATTCCAATAGTATTATTATCAGCAGATAAAATAGAAGGAACTTTAATCTTCCTATTTGAATATCCTTGACCAGAATCTTTTACGTAAACTTCCGTAATGGTGTTTTTATTTTTTAATGAATTTAAATAATGAATTCCAGAACTAATTCCTGAAATATTAATTTCATTTTGTTTACTTATAGAATCATTAAGATTATTATATAACTTAATAACATTATCAGTTAATATGCCGACATGATAATGTGCTCCATCCACAAATCCAGGAACTGGAGAATTAGTGTTTGAATCATAAACTATTTCTTCCCCATCCTCAAAAAGAACTCTATTTAAAAATGTGATGGTATTATTTGCTATACTTACATCATTATCCGCTTTAAATCCAATTTGAATTCTAGATTTGACTAAATTAGATTCCAGAGAACATCCTCTGCCATTTCCCCCACTAATGGTAATTTTTGGTTTGGATTGATAACCTACTCCTGGAGAAACAATTTTTATTTTTTTAATACTTCCCGATAAATTCACATGGGCTTTTGATAATCTACCATTATCATCGATAATTTCTATTGGTGGTGGAGTAACGACATCGTAATTTTCGCCAGTATTAATTACTTCAATGGATTGCAAACTACCATAGTAAATATTTTCATCAAAAAGTGTTGGTGACAATAACTCAACTCCATTTGATAAAAGACCCAAAGCTCTGTCGTTAGTTGTTCTTTTATTTGGATCATCAAATAATCTAGAGTTTGAAAATAAAGGGAATTGTTTGACGATTTTTTGATTCTTTAAAGTTTTATTTTCAAATCCGGCTTTCACAACTTGATCTGAGGTTATTCCGGATTTTACATTTATATATTTTTTAGAAAAAACATCAGATTTACTATAAGATAATTTAAAATTATTTGCATCCACTCTCGTTACATAATAATAACCAGTTGAAATTCCGGAATCTGGATAATATGAGTTATAATAGAGAACATCACCAGACACATAATTATGTGACGGAGTATTAAAAACTGTAGTAATTCCGGAACCTTGGGTACTTACTATTTTTTTATTATCTGTAACAAAAATTGTATAATTGGGAGTTCCGGTAGAAGTAACATAAAAATTAGATTGATCACTATCAATATAAGTATTTTGAACTCCTGACGGTATTATATTAGAATCCGGAAAATAATTTGAATAATGATTGGTTTTGTAAATTTTCTTTCTTAAATATTTTGCCTTGTTAATATCAAAATTTTCGTTTAAATTCTGTATTAAAACTCTATTTGAAAATCTTCTTATTCTATCTCCAGTTTCAAATTCTACAGTAACAATTTTTACTTCTACTTTATTACTATTTTCATCAATTAATTCAACAACCTCATTTTGATAAAAAGCAACAGAATCATATAAAATGATTCTAAACTTATTTGTATCTACTTGAGAAGTTAGTTTGATGTTATGTGTTGTTGGTAGATTATAAATCCAACTATTAAATTGAACAGAACTTACTAAATTTTTTCCAAATCCAGAAAGTTTAACCCTATCACCAACTCTCATACTAGAAGTAGAAGAGAAATCTACAGTATCAATAACATTAATGATTCTAAAATTTACTGGAGTGGTATTTCCTATACCTACATAGCTAAAAGCAAATTTATTTTCAACAATATCCAATCCATATTTAAGATCTTTAGTTATTCCACTGACATCTAAAAACTGATTTGTTGTTTTATCACCATATGTCAACTCAATAAAATCAGAATTTTCAGGTTTTACAAGTATTTTTCCACTTTTTGAAAATCCAATAGTAGAATCAACTAAAATACTATTAGATCCAGAGGGAACTTCTTCTAAAATTTTAGTTTTGCCAGATACTTCAAAATTGCCTCTTAGAGACGTAGAATCTAATGATATCTCATAAAAAGATTTATTATCGACCGGTCTATATTCTACATTAAAAATAGATGCACTTACTGTACCCACACCGGAAATGTTTTGATATAAAAAATTACCTCTAATACTTATCGGATCTCCACCAGAAATCTTTTCTACAAGAATATTTTTTGTAGAGAAGAAAGAATTTGAAGATGGAACTAAAGTATAATCTTGTGGTTTTATAATTTCAATATCTTTTCCATATAAAATTTTAAATAAAAGTTTATATGAAGAATCCGTACCCTTTGAAATATAAAAATCTTTAGCACTGGTTAATATATTTTCAATTGAAAGTCCTTCAGAAAAATCTCTATTTTCAAATCCAGGAAAAAATTCATTTTTAAATTTTTCAAAAAAGTTAGTTAAGAATAAATTGCTTAAGTTTAAAACTGTAGAGTTGACGAAATGTTCTGAAGTTTGAGTTTCAGAAAAATTTAAAAATTCAGATTTTTCTAAAGATTCAATTCTGTCAATACCACTAAATCCTCTTACACAACCATTAAAACTATTTGTAGTTTTTGATGTATATGTAATAATTTCGTCATCTATTTTAAACAATCCATATGAATCTGGCCAACCGCGTGTAGACTCAACGTATATAATATCATCAAATGCAAGAACGTCAGAAGTTAAAATTGTAGATTTCTGTAGGTCTATAGAATTGAATTTTTCTATATTTTTATATTTTTTGACATTGACAGCTAAGTCAATAGCACCAGACTGATGTTCTAATGACTTATAGTATTGTCTCAAAAATTCAACAAATAATGGAGACTCTTGAGATAGAAATTCTGGAATCTGAGACTCCAGTATGGCATCGATTTTAACTCTTTTAATTTCTGACATTTTATCTTACTTTCTTTCCGTTTAAATAACTTGATGTTGCAACATATTGTGTGGCAGAAATATTTTCACCAGAACTAATAGTATCTTCAATCATATTTACCACAGAATTTTGAACGTCAACTTGTAAATACAAATCTTTTAATCCTATTACATCATTTGATTCTGGTATTGCTTGAATTTCAATAAAACCATTTGACAAAGAAGATGATGTAATGTTAACTACATCAAGAAGGATTTCTCCCCTTCCATAATCTACTGATCCTGCAGTATTCTTAACAAGAACAGGAATATTATTTTCTAATTTAAAGAAAAATATTTTTCCTGTATTTTCGGAAACTTGAACGTCAGCCATGTAAATGACTTCCGAAACTCCGTCAATGGTAAAACCAGTTGATTTAATAGAATATCCATCTTTTTTAATATGAATTTTATTTCCAAAACATATTTCATAAGTTGCAAAAGTATTTAAGGCGGGAGTTAGATCCCTTCTCATTTTAACTTTAGTTATATTAGATGTAATGGATTTATCCGAATTATCTATAAGTGAAACAACTTTACTATATTTGAATCTTCCTCCAAAATTATTCACATCAGATGAACTTGAATATGTAGTTAATGTGTTTAAAACTTTTGAACGTACTAATTCGGGTCTTGTTGAAGCATTAACATTATAGTAAACAGTACTATCGACTTCAACATAAAGATACGATAGATCTATAATTTCTGGTCTAATTCCCGCAATAGAGTATTGTTTTAACGATCTGATAATATCCTGTTTAGTAATCTCAGACAAAAAGTTACCATTTCTTGGCTTAATAGATATAAAAACTTTACCATACTCTGGTGGATCTAATTCTTCTCCGCCATATGCAGTAACAGAATCAACATTTGGATAAATGTATGGGATTAAACCTTTATAATCATTTGATGTTACGGCTCTAAATTGTGAGGCGTAAATTCTTGGGGCTAAATATTTGATAGAATCTATACTTTCAATTTCATCCCCATTTTGTGATGGAGATTCCGTAATCAAAAGTGATATACCAGAAGTTACGTCAAATAAATTATTATCTACCAATCTTCCAGAAAAAGTAAAATTGCTAGCTCCATTTCCAGAAGTTCCATTAGTTACAATATAACTTACCTCAATTCTACTATTATTACTTGGACGTTTTCCTAAAATATTATCACCAAATAAAATTTCATACTTTTGATCTGATATTTCTTGTATCAAAAATATTCTAGAACTGGAATTTACATTTAAAATATTATTATATGCGGTATAAATTTCTTCAACTTCATCAATAACCTTGACTCTTATTGTAGAAGTGTCTATATTGGCATTAGGTAATATAAATTTTTGATTTGGTTGTGAATAATTTACTATAAAAGTACTTGTTAAATATACTCCTTCATATATTTCTAAGTTGGAAAATAGAGCTTTGCCGTTTGAATCGACAGGAGTAGTAATATCTTCCGGTATAGAAAAAATATAATTACCATTTGTTACAGCACCAAGAGCTACTTGGCCTGCAAATATTTTTACAGTTCTGGCATTAGTTTGACTCATGTCAATACTAAATGTTACTTTTGCTTTTGAAGATCTCTTTGATCTAGGAACATATCCAATATTACGTGCAAGGGAGACAACATTTTCTCTAAGAGATGCACTATCAAGAAAAACTTCATTAACTGCCATGTTTGTGTTGTAGGCAGTCAAATAACTATTATATGCTAATAAATCAATCAACGTAGAAAAGTTAGAACCTTCAAAATCAAAATCAGTGAAATTGCTATTGGCACGCAAATAATCTTTGATTTGAGTTCTTAGATCCCCGAAGTCTAAATTTGTAAATTGATTGAATGACATTAGACTCTACTAGGTTGTAATACGAAATCTATAGTTTGGTTGGGAAATGGAAGCCCAACAATATTATATTTAATACTGACATTCAAATCATTAGAATCTTCAGGATAAGAAACTAATACTGACGATAATTGAATTCTAGGTTCAAAATTTTTTAATAAAGTTTTGATTTCTAGTTCCAATGAACTCGCCAGTTCAGGTGTCTGAAGTTCGAAAACAGAGTCTTCTGTTTGCGTACCGATTAAATTATTAAAAAATCTTTCACCTACTCTCGTTTTAACTAAATTTATTACAGATTTTTTAATAGAATCCGCATCATTTAATGATAAAATATCGTTTGTGACAGGATTTCTCACAAATGACAGACTAATATCTTTAAATTTGCGAGAAATACTGACCATTACTCAAACTAAGGGTATTTATTATATGTATAATACATTTTACCACTTTTTACCGTATGTTGGCTCTGTGCCATACGACCAATCATCATAATCATCATCATTACGAATTTGTTCATGTAGTTTGGTTTGTTTTTTTGCTCTTTCCATGAAAAAACCATACCCATAAGTATAGTGACCGCTATACTCTTTCCCACTAAAACTTGCTGGTTTTGCCTCTAAATCTTCAATTTTTGTAAAAAATTCATCGGCCGCATAATCCGTAATTAATTTTGTGGTTCCCCACATTTTTTTCATATAATTTGAGTCTCTATCTACTGGTAAATTTGACATTTTAGCTCCTGATTTATTAAATCAGAACTTTTTACGGGGTTGCTATCCCGAAATTTCTTCTGTCATTACCGATTTATACTCATCACCAAGTATTTTTTTCAAATATTCTTCATTCCAATACGTGTAGTATTCAGTCTGACCTAATTTTTTACGAATTTTACTTAATTTTGACTTAGATTGACACAAAATTAGGTTAAATTTCTTATTATTTGTCTGAACTCCATTAATAAAAGTTGGTTGTGATGCACAATCTTCGAAAAATGTGTAATAGGGGAACTTTTCATTATAAACTTCGACCCATTTTTTAACAACATCAAGCCTCCAAAAATCATCTACAATAAAAATGATGACATCATACCCAGATTCGGGTACAATTTCATCAATTGGGCACTCTACTATTTTTGTATTTGATTTAGAAGCATATGGGCAAACAGAAAAACCTCCGAGTTCTTCTCTTTCTTTGGCTACTTCGTTAGCCCATTCTTGAATATATGCTTCTTTTTCGTTCATATTAACCTGCTGCTAGTGGAGAATTTGGATTTGGTTTATTTGGATTTGAACCAACTCTTGCTTGGGAAGCAACATCATATCCAAATACATTTACTTCAGGATTTGTTGGGGATGCTGGAGAATCGGATGGATTTGGTCCAACTTTTGGTGTTAATTCTTCTGACATTGTAATAAAAATATAATAGTTTAGAATTATTTAGTTATTTACCTTGACCTCTGTATGGCTTACGAGCCTTATTACGACTTGTTGCTGCATATTTGGTTCCTGCACCTTGACCTTGACGAGTCAATTTCGGTTTCCCAGGCATATAACCAGTATTCTTATTCAATCCACCTTTTGCTTTTACTGCCATTTTTAATTACCTCACATATGGTTTTATTTTCGCGCCAGAATTGTTTTAAAACGCGCCGAGTATAAGTTTTCTAGGGGATTCAAAGAACCCCCTTAGAGACCCGTATATCAAATGATACGAGTCTTTTCGTGACCCACACGAATCTTCGGATCACACCAGATTTCAAATCCTGCCTCTTTAGCATCAAGACAGAACGAAACGTCTTCACCACACATATCTTGAACTTCCCCAGAGTCAAAGACTTGCATCTTAGGAGCGAACCAGGGATACTCTAGAGACTCGAAGACACCTTTCTTAATTAGAACCCAACCAAAACCAGTATAGTCTACAGTGAAAGGCTTACGGCGTTTCGTCATAGTCTCTCCGGTCTCATGATTCATGACTCCACCATTGTTTTTAAAGTCATCTTCTTCCAACCAGTGAGCAACTGAAGTAGTCTGGCCATCTTCGGTCATGTACCAACCAGCAGCAATGTCCTTATCCATTGCAACGAGACGATAAAACTTTTCAGTATCAAAGACAATATCGTTATCAATCCAGAGTTGGTAATCATAATTCAAACGACCATCCCAAGGAATCTGTTTTGGTCCACGAAGAACATTTGCACCCAAGACTTTGCAACGTGCAAAGTTAACCATGGAAGAGTAATCCTGTGAAATTTGAATACTTGCACCGTTTTGCACAAGATCAAAACAAAGTTGAACAAAATTCTTCAGAAAGATATATGAACATCCTCGACCTGGTAGACAAAAAACAATTGATTTGCCACGAATAGTTTCTTTAGCAGCTTGCAAATCAAAATCGTCTTCGTTTTTCTTTGGAGTTGGCGCTGTAGCTTTAATCGTAAATCCTTTAGACATAAAATCAGAATAGCAATGTAGTTATTTTACCACCACAAGTCAATTTATGCAATGGTTTCTGTGTTATTTAGAACGTATGTAATTTGAGAATTCCAAAGATCTTTCTCTAAAGAACAGTAAGCTCTAATGATTTCAATCTTATGATTCAAATCACATTGTTGAACATTTTTTGCTACAATATGATTATCTACTAAAATGTTATAGACATTCATCTTCAATCTTTTCCAATAAATCTTCAATTTCATTTTTCAATGATTCATTAATTACAAGAATTTTATCAGTATAAAGACGATATTGAATACAATCAATTAGTAAATCTTTTTCCTCATAGTTCAATTTAAGTTCCATATATTCTTTTATGTTCATTTCAAAAATTATATATGATTTTCTTTAGCCATATTTTACCATACTTCCAGTAATTTGCAATGCATATCGATCTACAAGACTCATATTATAAAAACTATGTGGTGTATCATTTTCCCAAGAAAAACAATCTCCAGACTTCCATCCAGAAAATGACTGATCTTTGATTAAAATAATTTGACCAGGTTCCCAATCTTCCAACATAATTACAGATCTTACAATAGTCTCTGTAGTAATATTGAAAAGTTCTTTATATCTTGTATATGAATCACTATGATATGGTAAGTAACTTGCAGGTTTAAAAAGATTCACTGCACTTACCAAATTATTCAATTCAGAAAAAAATGAAAATACGTACTCATGAACACAAGAAGGCATTGGGTTTGGTTCAAGATACTTATAGATATTCAAATTTTCTCTATTGTGCCCTGATGAAGTATATTGATCAATCTTATAGTCATCATGAAATGGTGCTTCTGTATATGATAACTGTTTAAAATCTTCAATATTCCACTGAGGGTGTATATGAAATTGTTTCATTCATAATATCGTTTTGAATATTTATTGAAACCCTGTGGGAGTTTTGTGGCCGGCAAAAAAATTTTTGAATACTTATGGCTTTTCGAGCGCTTTTTGGGGTCGTTATAGATTAGGGTAGTGAGCGTTTTTTATTTTAGGGGGCCACCGCGCCCCGCGCTATAACAAACCGCCCGCCAAATAACTGCTCAAACTGCACGAAGACAACGAGCATAAGAACGCAGAAGCTTTTCGTTGTCGTGTAACGAATAGCTGTGTCCCCTCCAAGTGCTCATAAGCCTCAGAGGGGACTGCTGCTCATAAGCCCTCAGCCACTGGTCTTGAAGTATGCTGCACCGTTGCCCTCAGTGACAGCATTCTGTGCATGTGTGGCATGCCCATTGTATGCCTGACCGCGACGGTTAGTGTTAGTCCGAGGGCCATTCGTGCGGCTCATGATCAGTTCAGACTTCTTAGCCTTACGGGTGGGGAGCACAGTGTACTTGAGCTGCCCTTGAGTGTCAGCAATCAGGAGATCCAGTTTGCTTGCCTTTGCGATGTCAATGTTGGTCATGATGTTGTTAACGAAAGTGTGTGTGGTTAGAATAGACGAATGATCAGAGCTCTTGCATCATCTCAATCATTTCCTCCTCATTGATTGCTTCATCATCCCAACGAACACCGTCACGAGTCTGTACCAAATGACGACCAATCTGCCCATTCATCATACAACGAACAAACTTAGCCCAAGGGGTCTCGGTGTCACTGCAGAACTCAACACAAGCCTTTGCAGTGTTATAGAGAAACTGATCATTTCCAATCCACAGAGCAGCATTCCAGGTCTCATAGTTGCTCCAGCCGTTGTAGGTCTCTTGGGTGGTTTGGGTGTTGGTCATGTGTGTTCCTCTCAACATGGCTAAGATACCAGGCCTGGCTCCCTCTGGCATCTTTTGTGGCCAGTTGTACGGCTGTCCATAATGTCTCGGATCTCAGCTAATCTATGGTATACTCATGATCCTCTGTGGCTTGAGCTTAACATAAGCACTCTAGCCTAAGCTTAAGCACTCAGCCCTTTTATGAAACTCCACAGAGTAATTATACAAGCCTCAGAGGGCTTATGTCAAGAGCTGAACTTCTGTTCTCTTGGAGTGCTCATGAGGCTGTGGAAAAAGTATAAAAGTTTTCCACAGATTCCTCATAAGGCTGTGGAAAACTCCAAGGACTTATGTGTAGCAAATTGTCAAGGTTCTGGGAGTTACTTTGTGTGCGTCCGGAGACTTATGTCGGGGGTCTCTTGACATTTATGCGATCGTGTGATAGCCTGCCCGCTTAGATCACAAGGTCTCAGAGGCTTTTTCATAAGCTATCAGAGGGGCCACAGAGAGAACAACTAGAGAGAAAGCTTAAACACAGCTATGTTTTTTTAGCCATTTATTTTAAGCTTAATTTTCCACAGCTTTTTCAACAGCATTGTGGAAAAGCTTTCAAAACTCATTGTTAGCAACTCTTTGAGGACTAAGAGTATGTAACTCCACTCCTCTCTAGGTGTTGTTTCAGTGGAGAGCTTATGGGTCATAAGACTCAGCATCTACACTACCTTGAGAGCAATCATCATAGAACAGCTCTTCCTCTGTTTTATTCGCATAGTGATCCATGATCTCTTGCTCAAAGTCAAAGAAAGCTTCTTCGTTCATTTGTTCTTCCTCATGTTGTATTCTCCGAGATTCTCTACATAAACCTCGTTGACACTTTCGTTACCTTGGAGTTCTAGAAGTTCTCTCCAATTCCATTCATTAGGACTCACACAGTTAGTAGCATCAACTGTGAAGTCTATAGTAACCCTGTACCGTGTAACTTTGTTGTTGATTGTTTGCATTGAGTGTGTGTCCTTTAAGTGTAAGAAACTACATGAGTATTTTATACAAGTTCAGTGTTAAAGTCAACTGTTTTGTTGTACTTTTCAAACACTTCTTTTGTTACTTCTTCTGTGAAGTAATCTACGATCTGATTGTAGCAATCTTCTTGTTGTTTGAGTGTAAGATTGTTCACCCAATTACCAGAGATAAAAGTCACTTGTGCTGATGGCATTTTTCTTGGAAATAGTTAGCATAACTGGGGTTCGCACAACTATCACGAACAGTGGCAAAGATGAACAGCGTCAGTGGGACGATTGCGATAGCAAAGAGTGTGGTTCGGTTCATGCGTTGTTGATTAGATCTTGTTCAATCTGTTGGAGCATGTTTTCTGTCCAAGCTTGTGGATCTGCGAGACCTTTGTTTGCGTAGAGTTTGCTATACCTCAGACCATAAAGATCTGGATTCAGGTGTTGCAACTCTTCAAGAGTTTGAGCAATCCGAACGTTGAGATTGTGTTGATCAGTTGTCATCAATCTGTGAATCGTTGTGCGGTTTGATTATACCATCAGAACTCAATCGGTTCAAGCGTTGCTACTGCGGCAAGGTCACGATGAGCACCTTTGTATCCTACGAGAATCTGCTCAATCATAGGGCTTTCAACATACTCATAGCCCCCTGCGAGTGCATTGAGAACTTGTAGCATCTCATGTCCGTTGCGAGCAGCGCGAAGTTGGGCGATTGCGGTTTGACGAGTCATTGGAAGAATGTGGAGTTAGAGTAAAGAAAGAGGGATTACTTAATCAGAGAATGAAACACTCAACTTCACCAGATTTAATGTCATCCAGAATCTGCAGCAGTTCGTTACCATTGGTAGCAAATTGATCCAGAACTTGAATAAAGAACTCTTTGCGGGTGGTGATCATTTTAGGAAAAAAAGTGTGGTGATTTGAGTGTCTTTAAAGCGCATCTCATTCTCAAAATAATGTTATGCGGATTGCATCAGCTGAGGATAGAAGTTCTTCACCTCTGCGATCAGGATGTCGTCACTGTGACGATCAAGATCTTTCTTGATGTACATAAACAACAACATAAGGGCTTCGTCTATCTCCATCTCATCAATGACTTCGTTGATGTAAGCAGTTTGAAGCTTTTGACGATCCATGATGTAAAGAATGGAGTGGGTAGTTTGAGTGTCTTTAGAGCGCATCTCATTCTCTATTCGCAAATGACGAATGTTAGACGGTTTGAGTTACTTCCTCAACCATTTCTTGCAGTTCATCATCATCATAATAGTGCGAGAGTTCTTCCATCAATTCCGACTCATTGTAGTCGTCCATGTTATCAACAATCGTGTCAACGGCAAAAGCACACAAATCGCGGATGTCCATGTTATCAACAACTCGCTCGGCATACATGAGAACGAGTTTGGAAAGCTGGTCTTTGGAAAGTGTCATTGTAGTCAAACAGTTGCAGGGGACAGAGATACTTCAACTCGTTTCAGATTCAGTCCAGCGAGTTGATCAAGAACGCGATTGTGAATCTTATCACAAGCATTCTTTGCACGAGATTGTTCATACCAAATGGTACAACATCCGTCGTTGGTTTCTACTTGGATTCGGATCGTTTGCATCATTCAGAGTCGGATGAATTGATCAGCGTGCTTATACTTTTTACGAAGAAACTTTACACCAGAGTGAAAAGAATAAGTCTTCGGCAAAAGTTCATAATTGACTGAAGGATAGCCGTGTTTGTTATGAATCTTGGAGATGACTTTGATCCACATGGGGAAGCGATTCCTCTCAACATGGCTAGAATACCATCACTGGCTGGTCGTGGCGCGATTGGTGTGCAGCCCAAAGACTGTCACAATTTTACTTCTCTTCCCACGGCACATCCTGTAGATCTAGCTGTCCATCTACAAAGAACTCATCCAAGAGGTAGTCAACCGTACACTCCATCATAGCAGCAATCATCTCAAACTCAAGATAAGTGTCAAGAGGAAGCTCGTAGTGTTCAGTTTCAACAACTGTGCCTGTGCGTTCATCAAAATCCATGTTAATCACCAGTTGATAAGTGTAGCGTTGTTGCCGAGTTTGTTTTGCTCATCCACAATCTCCATTGCATGAGCATAAGTCTTCACCGTGACATAACGGGCTTTTCCTCTAGTCTCAGGGAACAAGCCGAGATGGTCAATGATGCGAACTGTGTTACCGTGTTTCATTCTGCGGTGTTCTGAATGAAGTTAGCAGTGGAGTGAAGAATGGATCCCGTAGTATAGCGAACCTGAGGAAATACCAGGAACGCTATAATGAAGATCGCACCGATTGTTTTCATCTTGTCAGGGGACTTGAATGTTAGCGACTTGCGTCTAGCCATCAGTTCAGACGCATACCAGAGAAGAAGGGAATTGCACCACCATTGTATTGCACAAACCACTCAAAGTTCTTCTGGAAGACATACTCACCTTCCATACCGAAAGCTTGAAGGAGTGCGTTCAATCGTGACTTGGTGGTGTTAGATTGCCAACCACCGTCAAACAATTCCATCCAAGTTTCACCGATGCGAGCAATCAAGTTACCGTGCAGGTAGACATCAGAAACATTGGTGCAGCTGACGACTTCGGTGTTAGCAAGCTTGAAGTCAACGCTGTTCTGAATTGCGTTGACCATTTGCTGTTCAATCTTACGCATGAGAAAGTGAAGAGAAAGGTTTGGAGAGGGTCGGGGTCGTTCCCGCCCCCTCATGTGGCTAAGATACCAAAGCCAGGGCCCCTTTGGCGGGTTTGGTGGACAGCACGGCAACTGTCACATCAGCACCTCTCTCCGAAGAATTGTTACTAAATCATGCTTTGGCTTGTGACGCATTGGCACATCATAGGTAGAAACATTGTGCCCGTTAATCTTTGCCCAACCGTACATAAGTGCATCCTCTTCAGATACAAACTTCTTGCTGAACTTGTGGGCAACTTTATACTTATGGTAAGTGCTTTGATTCTTCTGAATCGTGCTCACATACACCCAACAGTTATAACCATGCTTTCCTTTGTTCACTACAACGGGAGAAGGAGTTTCCTTGTTGGATGATACTTTCTTGAGCATGATAGTTCCTCAGATTAGTATAAAAAGAGAGGCATCTTTTGGGTTGGGAGGTGCCCCTAGGCCTCCCGTTCTAGCAGCGGTGCTAGTTCTTGGAGCGGATTGAAGGATCTTACCTGTGACCTATCCGCTATAGCGGGCGGTTTCGCCAGGAGGGTTCGCTTCCAGGGCTATTGTAGGCCATCCGAGTGCCCCCGTAAAGGGTCTGCAACAATCCGTAACAAAGCAGAATTGCCCTAGTCTCGTGGTATCCTGACCGGTCGCAAGTCGGAAACGGTGAGACTCAAGGCCACCACACAGCCAAAAACCGGAAAAAGCGTTAATTCTGGCTGCCAGGTAGGTTGATCCATCCCCGACAGCCAGAATCTCAGAAAAAGAATTGTTCGCTCGTATCAGAGGCAGCCGTTCTCGTCAAGCACACCCCAGTTCAGGGAATCGCTATACAATCCGATGTAACGATTGTAGATGCTCAGACCCACAATCTCATCACCAGGAGCATAGCGCATGTTAAAGTTGAAGTAGAAGTATTGCGAGATAGCTTCAGGAGTGGTAATCTTCACGGTCTGAAACTTCTCCCAGAGAACAGTAGCGATTGCGGCAATCCACACCACAATCGTATCAACTTTGTCCATGTAGCTATTCAGTTGTTTGTGATAGTCAATCTCCTGCAACTTCACAATCAGGTCATCAGCAGGAGGAAAAGCTTTGGTGAGTTCCATTGTTTTGTGTGTTGTGTTTGTGTTAGTTTCAGTAGCCAGATGGCTCAATGCAATAATACTGATAGTCGCCAGATGTGCTCAGTCCATGAACCCATTGGCCGCCGTGTTGGATGCAATTTTGGTGGTCAACTTTGATGTCGTGAGCATAAAGAAAGATGACACCAATGACAACCAAAAGTAACATCAAGAGTTTGAAGCCTGAGACCCAATCATCATTAGTCAACATCTCAAGCCTCCTCGTATTCATAATCACAAACCCGCATCACATCATCCTCCAGAAGCTTCAGCGTGCGTTCGGTAATCATGTGGGGTTTGATGTCACCTTGCTTGTTGAACAGTTGAGTAACCCAATAGGATGCAATCTGCTCATCCCGTTCAGCAATCTGTTCAAAGCAATCAGCAATCAGGAGTTCAAGCTCGTTGTTGTTCATTGTAGGAAATGCGGAGGTTTTAATGCAGGAAATGTAGAATCAGTGGGCGAACTCTTCAGGATGCCAATACTGATAATACTCTTCCTCGCTCATAGCGAACACCTTAGCCATCTCCTCTTTATCATCATCGGAGATGTCAAAGATCTCACCAGGCATGTCAGCAATTTCGTCAAACATTGGAGTGATTCCTCTCAACATGGCTAAGATACCAAGAACGAGCCCCCTCTGGCGGATTTAGTGTGCAGCCGCCCAACTGGGCTACCAGTCCCGATTTGATTGCTCAAACCGCTTACGATCTAGCCGATCTTCATACTCATCGGCAGACAAGTAATCTTCCCAGCAACCGCTATCATCATAAGTGCGGTTGGCATAATTCCAAGAGTAGGATTGGCCTTCGTAAAAGTGAACAACCATGATAGTTTCAGAGAGTTTGGAAAGGTTGAGCTTCTTTGATGTCGCTGTTGTAATACTTGCGGAAGATAGAGTTAATCGTATCGTACCAAGGCTCATTGGCACTCGGATACCCACAATCTGCAGCGTGTCGCAGAAACTTAAGGATGCAAGTTTCCTCGTCTTTAGTGAACTCAACTCGGTTCAGAGTGTAACTCATTTGCACAGAAGGTAAAGACAAATAATTGAGCCGATGATAACTGTAGACATCACTTCAGAACATGAATAAAGTCAAGGGAAAAAACACACCAACCAGTGTAATCTGTCACCTCTTCAACTAGAACATCAGCGATGGCTTCATCATCATCGTCATCATCAACTTCCACCTCAAAGACATTACCAACAACAGAATCAATCACCCGTTGTTGATCTTCTGCGGTGAAGTCAAGATCATCAAAATCAAATGAAGCTTCGGTAACTTGGAGAGTCAGAGTTCTCATGATCAGTAGTTAGAAACAGTGGTGAAGATGATACCAGTTTCGTTGTAACGAAGGTCAACATCACACTGGTATTCTTCGCTCAAATCGTATGCGAGATCATAAGCTTTGTCCATGTCAGTGGTAGTGTTCTCCCAAGGAGCTGCGTGGCACTTGACATCAATTCGCATAAGGTGATTCATCTCTCAACATGGCCAAGATACCAAGGATCAGCCCCCTCTGGCGGATTTAGTGGACAGCCCGAAGACTGTCACAATTTCTCTTTACTGGGGGCATCTTTAGCCCATAATCGTTAAGCATAATGTCACGAACATGCTCCCGATCAAAACTATCACCGCAGAAGTCTGCACCAGAGGTAATGTGCTTCTGCGTAGCTTCAATCACCATGTCTTCAGTAGCTTGCATGTCATAGATACCATTTTCACCGTAGAAACTGAGGACATAAGAATGGAATTGTTCAAGAGTTTCGTACATGATTGTCAACGATCTTTGCGGAGTTCAGATACAATACGATTCAGATCATCAATAGCACCATCCATTGCAGATTTGGAATACCCAGTAGCAAATGGGTATGTTTTTTCGTAGTCATCTAAGCTTTCATCAACCGCATAGCAAACATTGACAGCATGTGTGAGACTGTCAATGATTCGGATGAGACGATCATCAATTTCGTAGTTCATCAAACCAGTGCGTTTTGAGGGATTTTCTTAACAGCAACTTGACCTTTGTAACATCCAACCCACCAACCTTTAGGGGGCAACATTGAGCGATGTTCTAACAAGTCCCAATCATCATCATCGTCTCGGACTTCAACAACAACGAAACCAAATTGGCCTGCGATGCACATAGTATCAAGCCCGTATCTTTCTGCAGCTCTTGCAGTGGAATGTGCAGTAGGAACATTATACCATTGGTCAGAAGTGTTGGAGTGACCGAATTGAACGCAGATAAAGTTGCTCATTTGATTAACTCAGGGAAGGAGACAGAAGGAACCACAATACTGACGAGCCCAGACGAGAGCTTCATCCAGAGGACGAGGGTTTGAGACTTCCATTGTGTAGCCTTCAACTTCAGCAACAGCAATGTAGGTAGGATTGGTCAGAGACATGCTAGGCACAAGAGTTAGGGTGCCTTGCTTACCGTGACCAGCAGTGTAGTGAAAGACCATCGGGGTGACTTGTCTCAACATAGCTAAGATACAGGAACTGGCTGGGATCGGCGGGAAAGGTGGACAGCCCGCAGACCGTCACACTTTCTCTTTACTTTGCAAGGCTAATTGTCGTTCAATCTCATACTTAATCGGGAGCAAATGCGATGACATAAAACCTTCGTACTGATTACCTTTCAACAGGTTAATGATGTTCTCAACCTGCATCAATGCGAGAATGAACTTAGTTTTCTTGTCCATAGCCTCTAGGGAATTGATGTTTGCAATCGGGACAAAGCCAGTGGTTGATTCTATCTTCATGCAGAAGCTCAACACCAATCACACGAGAATAGAAGTATGGAGGAGAATAGTTTTCCCAATACTTTTCGGGAATTGGTGCATCAACCCAGTTAGTTCCACACTCAGGACAATTCTCAAGCTTTGTGATGTCAGTGTAGTTCATCATTCAACTTTGCAATCGGGATGCCACACTTTCAACTCTTGGCAATAGTGTTCTTTGCGAGTCTGTTGTTCACTATCAACAAAGTTGGCTGCAAGTTTGCCGAACAACAAACCAGATCCAATGATGACTGCGACTGATGCTAGAAACCATTTCATTGTTACTTATACTTTGGAGGACGAAGTTGGAGAGTCTCAAGGTCAATAACCATAACAGGATCTTTCTTAATCCAATCCTGTATCATCTTTAGACTTTTCTCTGTCATTTCACTTTTGTGTGTTGGATAATTGTAACCACTTTTGAGAGATTCTTCTATTGACTTTGAATCATTCAGTGATGGATTGTCACTCATCGTTGATACAAATAACCACCGAAAGGATCACACTTACTATAACACAATTCCCGAGAATTGTCATCCAGGAGATTGTACCTCACACCCTTAGCTGGAGCCTTCCAGGATGCAGACTTGTAGACATTTCCATTGCTCTTATCAATGAAACAATGCACCGAGCGACTGATACCATCCTTGTGAATCAGTTTGTAATACTTACGACCCGACTCCAGATAATACTCATGTTCCACACCATTGTTGTAGATCTCAAAGATCTTTTCTTGATGATACTTATCATTATCACCACGAGCCATTGCAGTTTCGTGAAGTTTCAGAGTCCAGCTTTTCATGGACATGTAGAGTGCGTCACACAACATGACACTGTAGTGTTCAACTTTGGAGTTGTTCATGATCACAAAAGATGAGAAATTAGTGGTTCAAGTGCATCAACAGGTTGACCCGTTCTCTTCAACATGTAGTAACCTTGCAACATTTTAAGGTCACTACCTTTCTTTGGTATTTTACCCTTTGGTGGTGGAAGTGGATCACCCATCTTTCTAGGTTTTCCTGGTTTTCTTCTCCACCACTTCTTTTCTTCTTCTAATTCTTGTGGGAGAGTTACACTCCAACTTCTAACCTTGTTAGTGAAGTGCATTGTTCTCACTTGATGATAGTGTCAACATTAGGATCAAAAGTCACCTCAGTGATGACATCAAACTCATCAGTCATCTTCACATAATTCCACTCACCTTCATCCTCACCTTCTTGGTAACAATGAATGAAACCTTCGGAATCAGTTTTTACAAAACAACCATCATAATCTTCCTCATCAAAGACATAACCAGATGCGATCAGTGCGTCAACGAAAGTCATGGAGTGATTCCTCTCAACATGGCCAAGATACCAAGAATTAGGCCCCTATGGGGAGAATGGTGGACAGTTCCGAAACTGGCCTACCCGATCACCCGATAGCAGACAACAGCGTTACCTTTGGATGGAGGAGCAATCTTCCTGAAAGCTCCATAAGAAAGATCAATGTCTGCGTGACTGTATGGCCCCCGATCATTGATACGAACGATTACCTGTTTCATGTTATCTTGATTGGTGATTCTTAGTTTCGTGCCAAAAGGCAAATAAGGGTGAGCTGCAGTAAGATTATGAGCATCAAACCGAGTCCCGTTAGCGGTGATTTTTCCATGAAAGCCGTCTCCAACTCCATAGTATGTAGCAATTCCGCACATCAAACTAGCTAGGATCATCGTCTCTCGGATTAACAGAACAAAGAGTGTAATTGATTAAGAGTGCAACGGCAAGTGCCGCAAGATAACCAACTAGAATCGTCATGATTCTCCAAATGTTTGGGCACAAATTGCATCTATGGTTTGTTGAGCAAGTACAACTTCCTCAGCAGAATCAGCCTCTTCAATGTAAGCAGAGACGAGATCATAAATCAATCCCATCTGAACAGAATTGAACAGGTATTGATGTTCAGGATAGAGAATAGAAACAGTCATTGGGTTAGTGTTTTAAATTACTGTTAATTTGATTCAGTCCATTGTTTCATTCTTGAGAATGTTTTGGTTAGACCTTGTTCAATAGTAAATGTTGGTTTCCAATTTGTCAATGTATTCAAAAGAGTTGTATCACAATAAAACTCCATAGGCCCAGTTACTTCTATGTCTTTATCAGCAATTTTTTTACCAGATAAATCTTCTAGAATCTGACAAATGTTACCTACAGAAGTTGAAGTTCCAGTTGCAAGATTTACAATTCCTGTGTAGGAAGTTTGTAAAAGTTTGACTAATACATCTGCAGCGTCTTCAAGGTAGATGAAGTCTCGAATTGGCTTTTTGCTCCACACAGAAACATCATTTGAACCAAGTAAATTATGAACCAGAGTTGGGATAAGATCTGGACGAATTAACTTTGTTGGCCCATAAATGTTGGAACATCGAATGATAATTGATGGGACACTTTCTCTGTAAAAGGATACAACCTCTTCAGAGAGGTATTTGCTAAACACATACTCATTGATGTAAGGATTGATGGGTTCAGTTTCTTTTACTGGTTGTTTCATCAATACTTTGTCGTAAAGCAAAGTTGTTGTGAAACAAATAAACTTATTCAGTTTTCTTTTACTAAAGTATGCTAAAGCTTTTTTTAAGGGATAAACATTCTTGTCTAAACCCACAACAATTTCATTATTCAGATAGTGGTGATCTGAACAACCAATTAGAAAGATTACGTTGTCAATTTGCTCTCCATCCAGGACAGATAGATCATCAAGTGTTTCTATTTGGATGTGGCGATTTGTGACGTAATCTGGTGGGGATGATCTTCCCACCGATACAATCTCTGGGTATTTTTCAAGTATAACTGGGCCTAAAAAGCCACTTCCACCGAAAAGATAAGTATTCATTTAATTATTCATCCAGCAATAACATTTAGTTCACGAAGTTCGTCATCAATAATGTCAAAGATTTCAGTGTAGATGTGGTCATACTGATCTAGGCTATCAATCACTTTAGTTGCAACTTCTTCAGTTACAGTTACACTTTCGTCTGGATAATCTAACACATCTTCTTTAGTGTAGATCCATGCAGCTACAGAGGCATTCTCTCCTTGTTGTTTGATGAGATTGTCAATTTGTTGACGAAGTTCAGCGAGAGTGCGAGTCATTTAGTAACCGAAATCGTATTCAAAGTTAGCAGAAGTTTCAATAGCTTGGAGGATACCTTGATAGGCACTCTTTTCTTGTGGAGTGAACTCATGTTCCTCCATCTGAAGACAATAAGTAATCAGATTGATTTGATAATCGTTAAGTTCAACTTTCATGATTCAGCCTCCGAACAGTTCATCAAACAGATAACACATTTCAATCATCTCATTCTGACGATCAATCTGATTACGCATCTCAACGAGTGCGGCTTGTTGCATCTTGAGCTTCAACAACTGGTCACCAATCTCGTGCAGTTTGTTGTTAATCTCAATGCGATCCATTCCGTTCACAGTGGTAACCGTGATCGGCATACCTTGCGACATCGTGGTGCGTTCGGAGATGATGTGAGTCATGGGGAAACCTCTCAACATGGCTACAATACCATCACAGGCGACCCCTGGCAGGGTCTGTGGCCAGTCTCTGGACTGGCACACCTCCCAGACTATTTCTTAGGTTTTACTCCTAAAGCCTTGTTTCTTGCAGCATCACTAGCTTCTGCCTTCTTTAACTTAGCGGCAGCAAGTTTCGCATCATTTGCCTTGTAAGCATTTGGATTGATTGCTCTACCAATTCTTTCAAATGCGTTGCTCGTACCAGTTCCAGGTTTGTCTGCTCTCTTGTAGACGGCTTTACCATCTTTGTATGCAAGATAACCCGTTTCTTTCTTACCAGACTTAGGATCAGTGACCGCAGATGTCTTCGCAAGATTAACAGTTTTACCACCAGTTGTCATGGTATTCTTCTTAGTGTCAAATGAAGTCTTTCCACCAGTGCCTACCAATGCACCACCAGATTGTCTCTTACGGTTTGACAATCTATCCGCAGCTCTCTCCTTAGCATTCTTACCTGCAACAACATCAAATGCCTTAGATGCGGCAGCTGCACCACCGATACCACCAGCAACTGTTCCGACAGGGCCAGCAGCAGAACCACCAGCTGCACCAGCAGCACCACCCGCAGCAGTTACAGCACCTTTAGCGAGTGATCTCAACCAACCAGAACCTTTTGCTCTCTCTGAAGCTACATCAGCAGCGAAACCAATCGGAGCGGCAGCTCTACCTGCAAGTTTTAATCCTTTGGAGAACTTGGAAGTTGCATTTGCTGCTTTAGCTAGATCGGTTGATCTAGTTGCGAGTGCAGATGTTGATGAGTTTGGTCTAATCTTACGACCATACTTTAGGGTAGTCTTGACATCATTTGGTGCATTTTTAGCAGCATCTTTAAGACCTTGTGCAGTTTTTACTGTCTTGTCTTTTAATCCTTGTACGGCCTGTCTTGGAGTTGTATCAGCAGCTTTGTTTGCGAAATCTCTAGCAGCATCCCCTACCTTTGCTGCTTTATTTTTTGCACTTTGATAAAGATCTCTTCCCTTTTCTACTCCTCTCTTGAAAGCATCTTTAGCTTGTTGGGTTCTTGATGATCTTGTTTGTTTTGCGTTTTGTGCTGCAGCTTGAGCACCCGGCCTATTTTTTCGTTTGTCTCTCAGTTTTTTCTTTTCAGAATCTGTTAAATCAGTTCTAGCATCAATGTCTTTCTCAGACATTCCACCACCATAACCAGGATCATTTGCTGGTATGTCTGCTGCTGAAATCTCTACAATAAACTCTCTATAGGTCTTCATCTGAACTGCAACTTGATTCCTAAAAGGTATTTAGGAATCTCACCATCCTTTGGGGAGAGTGAAGTTGTAGTGAGAGAATACCTCACGATTTACTAACTTGAAAGAACCATAATCGTTGGAGTGAACATAACCCTCATGACCAGAGTTGATGTAATCAACACCCAGATCAATCGTTGCACGAACATCATCACCAGTGACAGTGATTCCTTCCATGATGAGAAGTTTAGCCTGAGTCAACAGATTAAACAACAGGAGGAGATTTCCACTCAGAACATCAGAAACATCACGACTCTCTCGGATACACTTATTGACTGCAATCTTCAGTGCATCTACTTCTTTCTTTGTCTCAGGGTATCTAACAAAATTGCTAACCACACTTGCAAGACCAAGAATGTAATCAATCCTACGACGACGGGAGGTAAAGTGTGCATCACAGTTCACAAAATAAACAGAAGAATCGGAATCAAAAAGACCACCATCGGAACTGTCAACAAAGCTTGCATCAAGTTCTTTGATCGTTGGGCCAGAATAAGATGTATGGCACACAGCAACAATACTAGACTGAAGTACACCTTCGCATTGATCAAAGTTATAGGTAAGAGTATTAGGCGTAAAGCATACTTCACCCCCATAACCAATAAAATCACACTGATAAATCCCTTTAATGTTCTTCGGGAACTCAGAGAGGCAGGTATGAAGAATTGCAGCAACTTTTTGGTTGTTGCCATGATTCTTCTCAATGTCCGAGTGAGTATAATTGATCTTAACTTTCTTCTTATTGAATACACTTTTCGTACCTACAAAGAACTTATCGTTCTCAGGATTGATACCGAAAACAATAGCGGGCGCACCATCGTATTTAACGGTACAAGAACCTTTGCAGTTACGCAGATAGTTGATAGTATCCTGCACGGCTTTCTTACCGAGAAGTGCAGAATCTTCGGGATGTTCTAGGTGAGTGTTCTTCATGTAGCCATGATGACACAAAAAAACCCCCTTGTAAAGGGGGCTTGTGACAGTTACTCTTCTGTCACATTATTGTTTTGTTTATCCAGATAGTCGATAACTTGTTTAAGTTCATCAACCTTAACTCCAGATGGATTATCAATAATTTCGCTCATAAGAACTTTCATTGCATCCATTTTTTGTTGATGAAGACGTTGTAATTGTTCCGGATCTTGAAAGTTTGGATCTAACATTTTAACAATAAACTCTAAATTATGTATTAGGTCTAAATCCAGGTTCCACTCCATTAACAACCGAATGTGGATAGAGTTTTACCAAAATATCATCACATTTTATGTATTCTTTGCTTCCAGGAGTTGTTTTATTCATCTGATAGTATCGCAAAGCTTTATAGAGTGTAGTACACTCATCACCACAAAAACTTGTCATGTAGTAAAACTCTCAACAATGCAAGACTCAAGATTATCCTCTGCAAGAGCATAAGTATAAGACTTCTCAATGTTTTCCCTCAGTTTGTTATAGTGAGGTTGATTGAAATTGCCGTTATCCTCAGCAACAATCAATTCAAAACACTCTTCATCATCAACAGCAATTACATTCCAAAGTCCACCATACTCACTAGCTGGAAAGGGAACATAATGGTCAACAACGTAAAGAAATTTCTGAGTCATTTTCTTTTCTAAATTACTCCGTAAGTGTAAAGGTTTTGTTTGGTTTTGTCAAGTCAAAGACAATACTTTTTGAGGATGCGAAGAACTTCGCCAGGTTGATCTTGGACAGCATAAGCTTCTTTCTCAACATCATCTCGGAATCCAAGAGGCCGAATGTAACCATCATTGAATCTACACACTTGTGCTACATGCAGAGCTTCATGTGCAATGGTGCGATTAACTTCACCTTTCCAATCTTCATAGTGTTTTTGAATGGTAGTTGGGCAAATCACAAACTCATTTTTTCCCGATTCATTCATATGATTTTTTGGTGTAATTACATAACCATCATACTGCTGAGTTTCACAAACCTTATGGTTGTTGACAAACACGACAAAGTTAGCTTGATGGACAGCATCAAGAATCTCTTGATGTGTGGGAGTAATGTAATCCATCACCAACCTTTATCTTGCATCCAACAACCAAGCTTCCAACCCAACCAACCGATACCACCACCAATAACCATGGCAATAATACCCGCAGGAAGAGTGAACAATCCGAACAGGGCAACAAGAATGCCACCCATAATACCAACAGTTGCGACAAACTCACTCACACTATCAAAATCAATTCCACCATCATCAGATGATTGTGAACTGCGAGATTGTGACGGTTCGGAGTATTCTTTTTTATCGAACACTGGTGTTACATGGTTAATTCGGAAACCATCAACACCTGCATACATTGATTCAACTTGTTCTTGAGCTTGCATAGGCCCAAGAGCATCAACTTCGGTGGATTGGATACCCTGACGGGGGGAGTTCCAAGATACTTTGTACTTCATAATACTTTGTGGAGAGAAATAAACAGGTAATCTTTGGGGTCTTGTTCATCTACTACGATCTCATAGTAGAGTGACCTTGCATCACCTTCCCGACCTTCTTCTGCAAGATCGGAACACCTTGATTCATGATAATTCTCAAGGTTTCTGATAAGTTGTTTGTGTTTTTTAATCATGGAAGAATGCCTCAAGAGGAGAGAGTTTCAATGTCATAGCTGTGTAGGGTGTAGTATCTTCTATTTTAACTACACTACCCACTGTGCTACTATTAACTGGGGCGTGGAATTGTTTTGTTTTGGTGTTGTAAAATCCCCAGATGGTTTTAACAGGTTTCCCGAGATTATAGTCGTACCGCTTATGATGATGCAACCAAATAGCAGTAGTGTTCCTCTTGAAATCCTTTTCTTGTTCATAATGAAAACCATCTGGAGCTTTGTGAAAAAGTTCAATCGTCACTTCTCAACTTTCCAGTGTTCGTTACCTTTCTTCGGAACCCAGAAACAGTATTGACGATTCAAAGAAACAAGAAAGAAGTGTTCAACACCATCAATAGTTTTCTCTTGTTCTACAGTACAGGTGTGAAACAGATCCATCACATTAGCAAAGCGATTCTTGGCTTTACTGGACAGAGGAGTAACAGAAACCCTCTTAAGTTTGGTAGTAGTCATGTTTAACCTCAACAAAGCTAAGATAGTGCATCCAGGAGCGGATTCGGTGAAAGAGTGTGCGGTTTCTTGACCGTCCTAGTCTTCCCGTTCGGGATCTTTTTACCCTTTTTAGGTGCAGCCTCCTTCTTTTCTTCCCGAGCGGGAACATCCGAAACACCAGAACCCTTGCCACCACAGGGATTCAGTATGAGCGAATTACTCTTTTTTCGTGATTTTCGTTTGGCGGGTGTCTTAGTACCCTTCTGCCCTTTTCGTGTCGCCTTCCAGAGTTGTTCTAATTTAATCTCGGCAGTCTTACGATCTTTGCAATACTCATGTTGCGTACCGAAAGCAATAATACAATACTCATTTGATCCTATCACTGGAACTGCAGCCATCGTGAAGTCTGGAGTAGCAAACCCACTAGGCCCGTTATCGGGATCAAGAATAGTTTCGTTAGGAAAAATCATGCGACCAGATACTTTTTCTCGTATTCTAACAGATCTTCAGGAATGTCAAGGATGTTGGTGTCAATAGGATAGGAGTTCTTCCACCTTACTTTACCCTCTTCTCTCTGATACAATTTGATACCGAGATGGTTGTACTTTAGGTTTGTGGGTACAAGAACCTTGTAATCATCTTTATCGGGTGCAGTGAGAAAAGAGAGGTTCTCATTCTCTTTTTTGGTCACACAGATCTGTTGTGTGCAGACCAAAAAGATCTTCTTGAACGCCTCATAATCCTCCAGATACTTGTCTGGATTCTCTGCAATCATCCTACCCACAAATTGGGGAGAGTGATAGTGATCCCAAGTATTTAACCTGTATTTCTTTGTGAGTTGGTTCTCCAAAGCCTGTTCACTAATTAACCCCAACGGGTTGGGATTGCCTGCATCAAATACCCCGTAGTAAAAGTCACGGGAGATCTTTCGTTTGTCATCAAATGATCGGTTCCAGTTGTGAATGTTCCCCCTCATGTTGTTGAAGGTTCCTTCAGCGTAGACTTCCCACTTTTCCATCACTTCTTCACCACCGAGATTGCAGGTTGTCCTTGTTGGAAGATCGTATCCACCACGGCTTGGATCTTCTGGTGAGTAGAGATTCCCACTTTATTGAAGACGGGAACAACAACCAGACCAAAAGATTTGGTGTAGTTGTTCACATCACCAGGAACCAGTTCACCACTACGGATACGAGCTGCATCATCATGGTGCATCCGAATCACACGGCCAATGGTTTGGGAGATACCAATGTAGTCCATAGATCGCATGAAGATCACACCTTCCAGACCACTCACATTGATACCCTCAGAAAGGATAGAGTGGTGAAGAACAACAAACTTCTTAGAGTCATCCTTACCCCATGCACTTAGGGTCTCAAAGAATACCTCACGGTTCACCTTCTGACCGTTGATAATTGCACCAGTCTTTGCGGTGATGTAGAGATACGAGAACCCCCGATCTTGGAGTTGTTGAATGAAATCAGTCTCAGACATCAGTGCAGAGATCTGTTTGGTAGCTTTCGCACAGATCAACACTTTGTCCTTACCACATTCATCCAGAGTCTCAATCAGGTTAGTGCAATCCCGATCCGCAGGAATCTTACCAGACTTCACCATAGGAAGTTGTTTTGCAAGAACTTTCGGAGGCAGGATGTAACCACCTTCCACAAGTTCAGGTGCAGGAACATTACAAATGACCTGACCATAAACATCAGGATCATTCATCCCAGGCTTACCAACTGCGAGAGAATGTTTTGGCGTTGCCGTAAAGAAGTAACAACGGTCAGCTTCGTGACTGAAGTATTCAGTTGCAGGGAAGAAGTTGCGTTTGACTGAGTTGTGAGCTTCGTCAAAGTAGATGGTATCAACTTTGATGCGAGATTGCTGCAGTCGTTCCAGAGAATTGTAAGTGGTGAAGATCAGTTTGTGACCGCGAGTGTTCACCCACCAATCAACAATCTCCTGAGGTTTGGTAGTAGAAAAGTGATGAGTTTCACCACTGTGAACGTGCATCACACTTGCGTTGGTGATAAACTCCAAAAACTCAGAACACAACTGTTCTGCAAGCAAAATGCGAGGTGCAACAACAACAATCGTTTTTTCAGTTTGCATTTGCGTTTGCATCGTTTTGTTGGAATTGGATCATTGCATCTTTGATCATTTTCATTGTCTTACCACCACCAGTGGGGACAATAATTTGACCTTTCTTATGCAGTTGCATCAACTCAACTGCGCGTTCTTGGTGTGGTCGGAGATTCATCATTGCGTTTCAACATAGCTAGAATACCCCTTACCCGTGACCAGGGCAAGGGGCTTTTAGATCAGAGATCCTTATGAGTCTTAGTTCGGGTTCTCAAGAAACTTACGATAAACTCCTTTTTTCTTGAGATAATCATGATTGAACTGATCAATACTCAATCCAAGCTGAATTTCTCCGTTTGGTTGTTTTTTGAGACGATCAGAAGCAACACAGAGAAGTTGGAAAATGAAGTTTGTGCGTCCAGCATTACTCATATAAACAGAGTTCTCAAGAAAGAATTGCCTAAACTCACGAGTCAAACAAGATGCAGATTCATCTTCCAACACTTCTGCCTGAAGAAGAGCCAAGAGAGTAGTTGCGGTTTCCTCTTCTCCGATTGACAACATCAAAGAAGCCCAAGCAGCAAAAGTTCGTTCCCATGGATTGTAGTCTTCAACAGAGTCAAAGAATCCATCTACGAGTTTGCGACCTTCCCTAACAACAAGTCGCCAATTGATCCACTGATCAATAGCATTTTGAATGGTGAGTTTCACACCTTGACGACGAATCAACAACTGACGAAGTGTGCTCACTTCGCTAGGCGTAGCGGTCTTATCTTTCCGTTGAATCTCGTCTTCAGCTTTTCTAGGCTTAGCAGGAGCACATTTTGTGAAGCATCCAATGTCTACACCAGTTACAACAACCATCTGAACCGTAACTTCGGTTTGAACGATTGCTAAGAGACGATGTTGGGCTTCCGTAATGTTTCCTTCAGTGTTAAAGGTGAGTGGTTGTCCATCTTCTAGCCACCCATCTTCAAGAATACTACGAGCAATTTTTTGTTGTTGGGATTTGTCAATCTTCCGATTGTCTTTGTTATGATGATCCAGAATGTATTGTGCCATTTCTGGAGTGATGCTGCAAAGAAATGCTTGAATTTCTTTGCTACATGGATTGAATCCAAGTATGGATTTAATTGGGGTTTGCATTGTGTTCAGCAACATTAGAACTTTGTAATCTTAAGTCACTCAAAGAACTCTGTCAAGGCTCCTGACTGAGGTTTGAGGGTTTCGTAACAATATGAAATCTTCATGGAATCAAGAACTCTCATAATCAATTTGAGAGATCTTTGGTGTGGTCTCTGTTTCCAACCATACCAAACTGTTTTCTTTCCTGTAGAATACGGGGGAACTTGTCCCACAGAATAATACTGATCTGCAGTTACATCGTAGATAGTTTCACCATCTTGTAACCACCAGTGAGTATCATTCCGATAGTCAATTCCACTCATGGGAACTAACTTATCCGTATCCAAAAGGTAGAACAAAGCTTGAGTTGAATGGTAACAATGACCAAACATAGGGTTTGTTGCATTTTCTTCTCGGTATTTCTTGGTGAGAAGATCAGGCGTGAGTTGGTCAGCAATAATTCTACTTATTGCATGAATCACTGCGGGTTCATAAGAAAAAGGAAGAAACCTAAGAGAACGAGTCTCAAAGATTTCTTCCCCATCGTATCGGTGTCTCTCAACAACCTTCATCTAAACCCTTAAACCATTACCATACTTATTGTATCAAAAAGACTTCAAAAGAGCAAGCGTTTCAGAGTCAAACTCTTCGCGGATACCAGTGGAAGGAAGCCAATCTTCGGGGTCGGTTTCCATCATTGAAGCATACAGTTCGTCGAAATCGTTGTAGTCGTAGTTGAAATCGTCGTTCATGGGTGAATCAGTTGAACAAGGCCAAGATAATGTGGATTGAGGTGGGAGTCAAGGGGCTAACCGATCAGAGATCCTTATCAATACTTAGTATTGAAATAAGAGAACATTTGTAGGCACATTGCATGTCGTTCATCCAATGTGTATTCATCAGTGCCACCATACTGCATAAGTTCTTTGCAGGCTAGGTCAGCATTAAATGTCACCATGTATTTTTCTGCAGCAAATGCAGATGTTGGCATAAGTGTCAACAGGAGTGGCAACAACAGTAGTTTTTTCATTTAATTAGTCCCAAGAAACATTTTGAACAAGAAAGCCTGGCATCACATAAGTCCATGCACCAGGATCTGCACTACCACCGATCTTATACTCCCACTTGTATTCATACTTATTGTGTGAATCCCAAGTCATGTAACCTTTTTCTTTATCAAAGCGACCCTTAATAGTAAGGCCGTGTTTGTTGGAGAAGATGTTACGAGTGCGGAGTGCTCCACCCTTTTCACGGGTTTCAATCACCACACAGGTGTCAGGATAAGTTGCCATTCCCCGTTCAATCATACAGGGAGTTTCATACCGAAATGGGCGATAAACATGTTTCTCAACAGGTTTCGGCGTCTCTTGTGCAAATGCGGGAGAAGAAATAAGGAGTGCAGCAGCAATCAGAAGGTTCTTCATTTACTTTCTACATAAACATAATCGGGGTGTTTGGCTTTGAAAGCCTCTACTTGCTCATTAGTCTTAAGAAAGACTGAAAGAGTAGTGTTTGGAAACTCTTTGAAGTAATACTTCACTTGAATGAGGTCTTTCATATCACGCAGGGATTTGTTCTTCATTACCTTTAGGAGTATAACACTTCCACTCACCATCGGCAAAGAGGTAGGCATAATCCGCCCAAGAATCATTCACACCACTGATGAAAGCTTGGAAGGAGTTATCAAGATTGGGTTCAACATCAACATCACCACGACCTTCGTAGTAAAGAGTTCCCCACTCCTGTTCTTTTCCATCCCAATCTTTATCAGTCCACAGAGAACTGATGTCGCCACCATCAATCAACTCTGCAGCTTGTTCGTAGGAGTTGAAGTGTTCTTTCAGTTTCTTACCATTCCACTCGGGATAGCCGTCCCAGTGAGAATACACAGAGAGAACAGAACCATCTTTGAGTTGAACACCAATGCGAGAACGAGTTGCCATGGGTTTGATTGATTACTTGGCTAATGTACCACCGCCAGGCGACCTTCGGCACGTCCTGTGGCCTGTTTTGGAAGTGTCACAGGGTCTGAGTCTCCATGCCTGTTACATTTACTCCATTGTGGATCATTTTCATCATGGCTTCTTGAGCTGATGTTAAATCAAAGTAACAAGCCCATTTTTGATTTTCGTTGTAGATATAACCTACTTTGTAAAACTCACTTACGTGAGGTTTTTTTCTTTTCATAAAATAGTTTATCTTCTTTCTAGTAGAAATCCACCTTCTTCAATATTTTTTGACATTGTATAAAACTTTTCTGGTTTTTGAAAGGTTTTATGAATATTCAAATTTCTATCATTTATGTGTTTGTACAAATAATAAGCAAATTCTTTACTCTGTCTAAATGAAAGATGATTCGGCCTTTTTCTATGATCATCATAATACCGAGGAGACTTTAAATTCTTTGCAGACTTTAATTCATATGAGTTTTCATGTGGATCTTTCTTATATTCACTAACAAAAGCCTGATAAAAATCTGAAACGGATATGTTACACATTCCAGAAGAAAAATTTTTTAAATCTTTAAAACAAGTTTCAAAACACTCGATACTTATAGAATCAGGCCTTTTCAACTTTACACTGTCTCGCATTGCAATATTTTCTAAAAAATTTTTTGTTTCATGAGTAGTGGAATACACAGATTCATGAAGAACCCAATTTTCATCTATATCTACGAATTCTGGAATATTATCAAATATCAATTTATTATATCTCAAATTTTCTTTTAAATTCTGGATTACATTATCTTTTAGGTTTTCGTATGGAGAATCCGATTCTGTAAATCCATAAATTTCATACTTTCTAGTATCATGATTTCTCTGAATTAAACAATTTCTTGTTGGAGAAGTCCACAAAAAAATAACTAAATCATATTTTTCATGAGTTTCCAAAAATCTCATGTATGAAAAATTTGGACTTGTTCCACCAACACCAAATATATCAACTTCACTTCCTTTATATAAGGATTCCAACTCATTGGGCCAACCTATTTTTTGAGAGGCAAAACTATCACCATATACTGCAATTTTAGTCATTTACTATAAAATGTTTATTTATTTTCTCAACTCTCGTTTTTCATAATAATCAGTTTTCCAGCAATCAAACCATAGAAAAGTTCTGACATCTTATCTTCTTCTCTGCAGGCGATTGACTTTTCTTTTGAAAGTTTAATCAATGCGTTTAATTCTTCTTCGTTAAGATTCCAGTCGGTTAGATTGTGTTCGGTTACTTGCATTTGTTTCTGTATGTTCTTAACTATTTTAACAGATTTATGAGATCTTTCGCATTGTTTCTTAATATTTTGTAATACTATTCTTTGATAACACAAGATGTAGTGCATTTGAGATCACCAGAAGATCCAGGAGTCGTGGATGTATGTTCTGGAGTTCTTTCTGGTGTTAGGTTATACGATACCATAGCTGACACGAAAAACGCAAGTGCAGGGATGGCCACATATTGAAGATAAGTTTTACTGCTCATTGGTTTCTCCGAGAACTTTTTTACATTCTTGCATAATACAATCAATAAAATCCTGTTCTGTCCAGGTGTTCAGAATACTCTCAACTGGATCATTTTCATCCCAGGAGATAGTAAAAGATCCGTTGTCTTCTTCTTTGACATCAATCATTTCTTTTTCCTAATGACAGAAATTACCTTTTGGTCTGGATGTAAGTGCATAACGAAATCCCGAGCATCTTCATAATCAATAGCGTCTTCCACTAAATGATATTTCACGCAATGATTATCTTCATCCCAAGTTTGAACTTCGTAACTCACGGCGTCTCATCACTCCAATAGTATTTTAGTTGATCTCCAGTAATATTCAAGTGATAGATTTTGCCATCCTGACCATAAACACCAATCCATAGTGCTCGTTCGTTCATACTTTCAAGATGAAACATCTTCACATCTTCCAGAACAATTTCATCTGGGTTTTCAGTAAATCTACTCATCTCTCAAACTATCCAATACAGTAAGAACAAAAGCAATAGAGTTAGCATATTCTCGTCCATCTTGCCCACCCATTACGATGTAGGCAATCTCTTTTTCGGCAAGTTCAATTCTCTCATTTCTGGTGAGTTCTTGTAGTGTAGGGCGATACCAATTACCATCAGCATCTTGTTTGAAACCAGCATTTAATTTTTCACGACGCTCTGCTTCTTCAAACATTTCATCGGGGTATGGCAACACATCAAAGGCATCAGAAATGTGTCCGTATTCTTCAGTCATAAGTCGTAAAGAGAAATACTTTTAGTGTTTGTCCGTCGTCCTGAAGGCTTACCTGAACATTAGAACATTCATAACGAACAAGTTCTCTTTCAGATCCATTGATTACTTCAACACGGGTCACATCTGGATAGTTCTTTAGAAAGTCTCCATTAGGCATTTGGATGTCTTCAGTCATAACTCACACCTCTTAACAAACCACGAGCGAATGTAACCCAACCATAAACCTCACCATCCTCAAAACATTCTTGTAGATCTTCTGGGTAATCATAATCTTCACCTTTCATATCATAACAAGTTTGTTGTAATGATGCGATTTTCAGTTCAGTCAGAAGGAAGTTGAGTTTTTGTTCGTCGGTCATTGTTGTTTTTAGCAAGACTACTTTCTGGGTGAGCCCATTCAATCTTTGAGCATCTCCCAGTATTATAACCCGTCAAGAAGGCAGAATGCAACCACTTGTACATGAGATCTTTTAATGTGTTCTCGTCTTGTACTTTACAATCACCAAAGAACCACTCTGAACGAAGGGAATAAGGACTCCCATAGTCATCATTAAACCACTGAACAAAAGCCTCTTCAGCAGTATCTTCCCATTCCCAATCGTTTGTTGGATGTTTGGTCATTTGTTCTTCTCACAATACAGGAAATACTTGTACTCAGCAACTTGATGTGGTACATAGCGTACTACATCACACTCTTTGTACTTATCAACCACTTCAAAAGATGATTCCAATGGTTTGCCACCAGAAGCAAAGTGTGCTAGTACAATCAGAATAATAATGAAAACGCCGCAGGCACCAGCAAATACACCAAAACCACGGAGCAACTCTTTAAGAGCATACTTATCTTCGGGGGTCATAGATCTACTGGTTGTTGTGGGTCTTGATACCAAAATTCTTTATATGTAATCCACTTTTCCACATCAGTTTCCATCTGTGCTAACCAGTGAATACCATTTACATCAATCGCATCAAGATAATGAATACCTGTCTTGGGGCAGATTACTCTGGATACTTGTGTGA